>ERZ1034730.10-NODE-10-length-106553-cov-26.797104_pt1 | contig 106553 bp, 90 predicted proteins | sample MGYA00520650_ERZ1034730 | MGnify/ENA primary metagenome ERZ1034730 (study PRJEB33766, sample SAMN09781702) | gut metagenome | biome: gut microbiome | host: Homo sapiens | place: Madagascar | study: EMG produced TPA metagenomics assembly of the PRJNA485056 data... | reverse complement strand
CACAAATTGTGTGTGTAAAAGCTTTTATTTATATGATAAAAGAAAGAAAAATAAATTTGGAATAAAAAAAGCTTTGATTTTTACCAATTCTGACCAGCTGGAAATGATTGACACGTTGATCACAGGAATACCGGATCTGGACTTTTATGTTGCAGCATGGACACTTATGTCAGATAAGTTACTTCAATTGGAAAAGTATGAAAATGTTTATTTGTATCCAGTGGTTTCGGAAGAAAAAATAAAGGAATTGTTTGATTTATGCGATATATATCTTGATATAAATTATTATAATGAAGTTTATAGTTCGACAAATGTAGCAGTTAATAATAGCATGGTAATATTTGCATTTGAAAATACAGTTCACAGAAGAGATATTTGTTTGAAAAATAATATTTTTGAAATAACGGATTGTGATAGAATGATTGGCAGAATAAAAGAAACAATGTATGAAGAATCAATATATCGAGAGTTGATAGAAGAACAATATAAAAAATTATATACAGCTGTAACGGAAATGTTTGAGGAATAAGTATGAGAATATTCGATTTTACATTAATGAATGGCTACGAGTTTTCCGGGGTAGATGTAGCGCAGGGATTCCGTGCAAAGTTATTTAAAAAAAATAATATTGATATAAAATATTGTTTTATGAATCTGCCGACGCAGAGAGATTTAGATCTATATATTGATCAGGGAATCGATAGAGAACAGATAATCTCGAAAGAAATATATCTTACCGGACGTATGGATATGAGATTAAGCTTAAAAAAAGATATATTGCTCTCGAAAGAAATAATTGATCATGACGATATCATAGAGAAGGATAATATTACATATCTTATTGAAAACAATAAAAAAAAGTGTGAAATAATTTGTGACGATGAAAATAATATTATAAGTGCTTCATATTATAAGGATGAACGTATTATTTTTACTAGTTTTTATTTTGATAGTCTGGCATACACGGAATTATATGGAACATCTGATTGTGAAATTGGAGAAAGCCAGCTTGAGAGGCGTTTGTTCTGGGACACGAACGGGAAGCTTGTATTTGAGCAGGTATTTGATGCTGATAAAATAAAGTATGTGTTTAGTAATGGACAGGTAATGGACCATCAGGAATTATTGATATATTTCATTAAGCAATTAGCACTCAATGAAAATGATATATGCATTTTGGATAGAGGGGGGTATTTAGATTATTTAAGACCATTGTTTGAATTTGGAAATAGAGCGAAATTTATTTGTGTTCTGCATTCTGACCAATATTATGAATTGAATGAGAATATAGGTTCATTATATATGAACTATGAGTATTATTATTGGTTTAAATATTCACAGGCTATAGATACTTTTATTGTAGCGACTGAGGAACAGCGGAAAGCATTAATAAATAAGCTTAAAGAACATGATTGCTATATACCATCAGTCGGTGTAATACCCCCCGGAGCAATTGAAACACAAAAATGTATTATAGAAAACAGAAAAAAATATAGTATTATATCAGCTTCCAGAATCGAAGAAACAAAAGGTATTGATTTATTGATAGCAGCTGTTATTGAGGCGCACAAGTACAATCAATATATAAATTTAGATATCTATGGAGAAGGATCGGATGAGTATATATTGCATTTGAATAATATTGTATCTTCCAATAATGCTAATGATTATATTCATTTTATGGGGAGGCAGAATGTTAAATTGCTCTATCGGAATTATGAAGTGTACGCATCCTTTTCACAATTTGAATCATTTGGACTTTCATTAATGGAAGCAACGGGTAATGGCTTGGCTATGATAGGACTAGACACAAGGTATGGTAATAGGTTGTTTATTAAAAATGAACAGAATGGATATCTGATAGATGGGAAGTTGATGAATAAAAAAGTTTTAGCTAAGAAAATTGGAATGGCAATTGTAAAAATCTTTGAAAATGAAGATAGGTTAAAGCTTTTTCATGAGAATTCATATAAAATTGCAAGTGGTTTTACAGAGGCAAGTGTAGAAAAAAAGTGGATGAGGTTATTAAGATACAAATGATGGAAACCTCAATGAAACTACGAGCTTGTAGACAGGAGTATTAATGAAAACACACATTACCACACTAAACAACATGGCAGGAACTGCCAGTCTGGCACATAGAAGAGTATTAAAGGTGGCTCAGAGTATTGGCTGTCATGAAATGGGTTTGTCTTTTTATCATTTAGAGCCAGACTATGCAAAGGAGATAGATAAACGTCTTGATGGGATAATTGCGCCTCTTAATTATGGGGATATTGTAATTTTCCAGTATCCAAGCTGGATTGGGGTGAATTATGATGAGAGCTTTGTAAACAAGATAAAGTCATACCGGGATACAAAGCTGATAATTTTTGTTCAGGATATACAAAAGCTCATGTTTGATTCTGAGCAGGCAATTCTCGATATGGAAATCAGAACTCTCAATAAAGCGGATTTACTTATTTTGCCATCAAAGAAGATGCATCGTTATCTGAAAGAAAATGGGCTTGATGAGAAGCGTGTTATCTATCAGACTATCTGGGATATGCCATCAGACATTTGTTTTGTGGATCATGCTGTAACGAGATGCTTTCACTTTGCTGGGAACTATAATCGTTTTCCGTTTCTGGCAGAGTACCATGGCAAGACACCGATTTACCAATATGATGCAAATAAGCCGGACAGAGAAAATGATGACAGCTTTTGCTGGAAAGGGTATTTGGAGCAGGAAAAGCTAATGCATGAGCTTTCCAAAGGAGGCTTTGGGCTTGTTTGGAGTGATGATATATATTTTGACAGATATTATTCGATGAATCAGCCGTACAAGCTCGGTACAAATCTGGCAGCAGGGATACCCGTTATAGTAAAAAGAGGTTGTGTTCATGAAAAATTTGTCGAAAGAAATGGTATTGGATATGCAGTTGACACGTTGGATGAAGCTGATAAACTGGTTCAGAGTATTACGGATGCAGAGTATATAGAGCTTTATCGTAATGTAAAGAATATTCAAAAGCTGATATTAGATGGCGCATATACAAGAAAAACACTTCAGGATGCAATAATTGAGGTCTTGGAAAATGCCTGCACACCGGTTCAAAACAGATATCAAGATCATATATAGATTTAGCAGACAAATTAACAGTGACAGGATATAGTATTTGACCATGATCAGGTGTATGAATCACAGATAGTTGCTACAGTGGAATAATGGGGAAAAGATTATGAGCGTACATATTACAAAAACTTATAACATAGGTGGATTGATTGGTCTCCGTCAGAATGCGGTGAAAAACGCTGGTGAAACACTTGGTTTTAAAGAAATGAGTCTATTTAAATTTCCTGATGTATATGATAGTGATGATGAGCTGCATGTTAGGATGGATGGCATAATCGCATCACTTTGTCCGGAGGATATAGTGATTTTCCAGCATCCAAGCGGTGGGAGTCCCAGATACGATGGATTTTTATTTGATCATTTAAGAAGATACCATGGAACAAAAATTGTCGCGTATATACAGGAAATAGCATGCGATAGAGATGATAGTGAGTATTCTTTGAGTGATGAAATCACGCTGCTCAACCGAGCAGATATGTTTATTTTTGCCTCAGCTGCGCTGCGGGATTACTATATCGGAAAAGGATTAAACGAAAAACCTTACCTGATTCAAGCTGTAGCGGATTATATGATAGACATATGCGCAAATGACCATAAAAGTAAAAAGCTATATATCATGGCGGAAACGAGTCAAAATGAATATCCATTGAACAATTTGAATATAGAGGTGGTGCAATATGATGAGTATCATGTCACGGAATCTATACTCAGGTTGTCAGACGGAGGCTTTGGATTAATTTGGGATGCGGATGAACAGGCACTTGGACTTTATATGGCTGCCGGAATCCCAGTGATAGTTAAAAAGGGGCTGAGCTGTGAAAAGTATGTGACAGATAATGAAATAGGAGCAGCAGCGACAGATTTTGAAGATGTATACCGGATAGCTGTATCAGAATCGGAAGATAAATTGAGTCAATACTACGCAAATGTCAAAAAACTGCAAAATTTGTTCATAAATGGAATATATACCAGAAAATTATTGCTGGATACCTTAATTTTGTGTAGAGAAAGGCTATAATTTGGCGGTATATAAATGTTTTAATACGATTTTAGATACACCATGGAGTTTATATTTATAGTGTAAAAGAGGAAAACTATAGTTATGTCCGGATGAAAGAGGGTTAGGAAACATATAATCCAAGTGTCCGGATTCGTGTGAATAAGGAGAGACTATATGAATAAGAAGAAGGTTGACAGTATTTTAAAAGGTATAACCGCAGCGGGAATTGCCATGGGTGGAGTCAGCTCTATCCAGGGTGCTGATATGGTTATGGCTGCAATTAATGAATCGGCAGCAGATTCCAATTCTTTAGCTGACGCAGGATCTTTATCTGAGAGCGAGCGGACAGAGTATAGCGAGAGCACAACACAGAGCATGAGTGAAAGTGCATCAGAGAGCACTAGCGAGAGCGTGAGTGTAAGTGAAAGTGAAAGTACCAGTGAAAGCTCAAGCATCAGCGAAAGTGCTAAGCAGAGTGATGATAATGTTGTAGCGGCTGCATACACAGATGATGCAGAACAGGATATGGCTGTTTATGCTCGAATGAGTGGAATGCCGCAGCTTGCAAGTAATGATACATATAGAGATGGTTGTGTATCAAAAAAGGTACATCATGTCACTAAGATTACGGAAAGTAATTATTCGCAGTATAAGGGGTATACATGGTATGGAGCAAAGTACAATTTAATCCAAACAAAGGATAATCATTCATATGGAAAATGGGAAAATTCGAGTTGTAAATATAGAATTCAAAATTCTTATACGGGTGAATGGGAATATTTTAATGACTTTGATTCTGTAACATTTAATTGGACAACTGGTCGGAATGGGAAAAACAATTCTCAAACAGGTGAATTGTATATATGTGACGGAAATGCGTTTGTATTAAAAGTGTCTGATAATGAATGGGTAGAATTTAGAAGTAGTAGTACAGGTGGAGTACATACGTATAAATACGCATATAAGCATGGGGATTCCATTGATTTACTGGATGATGCAGATCCAAACTATGAGAAGAGTGAATCAGTAAGAATATCAGAGAGTTTAAGTGTTAAGGCAAGTACATCAGCAAGCACAAGCGCGTCAACAAGCGCAAGCACATCAGCAAGTACAAGTGCATCAACAAGTGCAAGTACCTCGGCCAGCACCAGCGCATCGACAAGTGCAAGCACCTCAGCAAGCACAAGTGCATCGACAAGCGCAAGTACTTCAGCAAGCACAAGCGCCTCAACCAGCGCAAGCACATCAGCAAGTACAAGTGCCTCAACCAGCGCAAGTACCTCGGCAAGTACCAGCGCATCGACAAGTGCAAGCACCTCAGCAAGCACCAGTGCATCAACGAGTGCAAGTACATCAGCAAGCACAAGTGCCTCAATCAGTGCAAGTACATCAGCGAGCACAAGTGCTTCAACGAGTGCAAGCACATCAGCAAGCACGAGCGCATCAACCAGTGCAAGTACATCAGCAAGTACCTCAGCAAGCACCAGTGCATCAACGAGTGCAAGTACATCAGCAAGCACAAGTGCCTCAATCAGTGCAAGTACATCAGCAAGTACCAGTGCATCAACAAGTGCAAGTACATCGGCAAGTACATCAGCGAGCACAAGTGCTTCAACGAGTGCAAGCACCTCAGCTAGCACGAGCGCATCAACCAGTGCAAGTACATCAGCAAGTACCAGTGCATCGACAAGCGCAAGTACCTCAGCAAGCACCAGTGCATCAACAAGCGCAAGCACCTCAGCAAGTACCAGTGCATCGACTAGTGCGAGCACCTCAGCAAGTACAAGTGCATCAACAAGCGCAAGTACATCGGCTAGCACAAGTGCATCGACAAGTGCAAGTACCTCAGCTAGCACAAGTGCTTCAACCAGTGCATCAACAAGCGCAAGTACCTCGGCAAGTACCAGTGCCTCAACAAGTGCAAGTACATCAGCGAGCACAAGTGCCTCAATAAGTGCAAGTACATCAGCGAGCACAAGTGCATCAACAAGTGCAAGTACCTCAGCAAGTACGAGTGCATCGACAAGCGCAAGTACATCAGCAAGCACCAGTGCATCAACCAGCGCAAGCACCTCAGCAAGTACGAGTGCATCGACAAGCGCAAGCACATCAGCTAGTACGAGTGCTTCAACCAGCGCAAGTACATCAGCAAGTACAAGTGCCTCAACAAGTGCAAGTACATCAGCAAGTACATCAGCAAGTACAAGTGCCTCAACAAGCGCCAGTACATCGGCAAGCACGAGTGCCTCAACAAGCGCAAGCACCTCAGCAAGTACCAGTGCCTCAACAAGTGCAAGTACATCAGCAAGTACGAGTGCTTCAACAAGTGCAAGTACCTCAGCAAGCACGAGTGCCTCAACAAGTGCAAGTACATCAGCAAGCACGAGCGCCTCAACGAGTGCAAGCACCTCAGCAAGTACCAGTGCATCGACAAGTGCAAGTACCTCAGCAAGCACGAGCGCCTCAACAAGCGCAAGTACATCGGCAAGTACAAGTGCCTCAACAAGTGCAAGTACCTCAGCAAGTACAAGTGCATCGACAAGTGCTTCAACTAGTGCAAGTACCAGTGCATCGACAAGTGCAAGCACATCGGCAAGTACAAGTGCCTCAACAAGCGCAAGTACCTCAGCAAGCACAAGTGCCTCAACCAGCGCAAGCACCTCAGCAAGTACGAGTGCATCGACAAGTGCAAGTACATCAGCAAGTACGAGTGCATCGACTAGTGCGAGCACATCGGCAAGTACGAGCGCATCGACAAGTGCAAGCACATCGGCAAGTACCAGTGCCTCAACGAGTGCAAGCACATCGGCAAGTACGAGTGCTTCAATTAGTGCAAGTACAAGTGCATCGACAAGTGCAAGTACATCAGCAAGCACAAGTGCATCGACAAGTGCAAGCACCTCAGCAAGTACGAGCGCATCGACAAGTGCAAGCACATCGGCAAGTACCAGTGCCTCAACGAGTGCAAGTACCTCAGCCAGCACAAGTGCATCGACAAGTGCAAGTACCTCAGCCAGCACAAGTGCTTCAACAAGTGCAAGTACCTCAGCCAGCACAAGTGCATCGACAAGTGCAAGTACCTCAGCAAGCACCAGCGCATCAACAAGCGCAAGCACCTCTGCTAGCACAAGTGTCTCAATAAGTGCAAGTACATCGGCTAGCACAAGTGCATCGACAAGTGCAAGTACCTCAGCCAGCACAAGTGCATCAACAAGCGCAAGCACCTCAGCTAGCATAAGCGCCTCAACAAGCGCAAGCACCTCAGCAAGCACCAGCGCATCAACAAGCGCAAGCACCTCAGCAAGTACAAGTGCCTCAACAAGCGCAAGTACATCGGCTAGTACCAGTGCTTCGACTAGCGCAAGTACCTCAGCAAGCACAAGTGCCTCAACAAGTGCAAGTACCTCAGCAAGCACCAGTGCTTCAACAAGCGCAAGTACTAGTGCTTCGACCAGCGCAAGCACATCAGCAAGTACCAGTGCTTCGACTAGCGCAAGTACCTCAGCAAGCACAAGTGCTTCAACAAGTGCAAGTACTTCAGCAAGCGAGAGTGCCTCAACCAGCGCAAGTGAGTCAGAGAGTACCTCAGCAAGCGAGAGTGCCTCAACAAGTGCAAGTGAGTCAGAGAGCACCTCAGCAAGTGAGAGTGCCTCAACAAGTGCAAGTGAGTCAGAGAGTATATCAGCAAGCGAGAGTGCATCAATCAGTGTAAGTGAATCAGCAAGCACTAGTGAATCACTCAGCACAAGCGAGAGCATCAGCACAAGCACAAGTCAGAGTCAGTCAACTGCAAATGTAGTACCGACACCGGCTCCTACACCTGCACCGGCAGTAGATAATGCTCCTGCACCAGCAGCAACTATCACACCGGCTGCTACACCTCTTGCAGCAGCTACACCGGTAGCTCCAGCAGCGCCTGCAGCGCCTGCACCTGCGGCACCAGCAGCACAGAATACACCAATTCAGGATGCACAGGTTCCTCTTGCAGTAAATGAGGAAGACGATAATCTTCAGAATATCGAGGATGAGGATACACCTCTTGCAGCAGGCGGAACAGCCAAGGACGGTATCAAAACATGGTGGTGGTGGATTGCAGCAGCAGTTGCAGCTATCACAGGAAAGGGTGTCTATGATAACCGCAGAAGAAAACCTGCAAAGAGCGACGATTCAGAGGATAATTCTGATGAGAAATAAATAATTAATAGCAATACTAAGAATATTGTTTTATAATGTTAGTGACCATCTGTTATGGATGGTCACTAATACTATTCAAAGGAAGAGGAAATCGAAATCATTGAAAGAGAAGAGACAAAAAGAACATGTATTATTGTATAAGATATTGTATTCTCTGATAATAATGCTTGTATATATGATTGGAAGAAATATCCCATTATATGGAATAGATCTGAAAGCATATGAGGATGTGAGTGTTGATGCACAATCTATTTTGCTTCAGGCATTATCAGGAGATATGAAAAACTGTTCATTGTTTATTCTGGGATTATGGCCATATATGATTGCTTCAATACTTGCAGTGCTACTGGTAGCAATAATATCTTTAGACAGTTCCCGAAAGATATCTCCAAGAAAACTTAATATATGGACACTTTTTTTTATGATGGTAATTGCTTTTATCCAGGCATATCAGAAGGTTCAGACATTTGTATACAAGGATGTGGATGCGCAGATGCTGTTGATTACAAAGGTAATTGTGTTTATACAGCTTATAGCAGGTATGCTTATAGTAGTGTATATGTGTGATAGAACCACGAAATATGGTATTGGTGGTCGCATGAGTGTATTCATGATAAATATTGTGGATGGAATGATGAATATGTTTGCAGGACAGAAAGCAGACAGACTGATTTTGCCTGTAATTATTGGTGTTGTTGAGATTGCTATTATGATTATAATAGAAACAACTGAAAAGAGAATAGCAGTACAGAGAGTTTCCATAAACAATATTTATGCAGATAAGAATTATCTGGCATATAAGTTAAATCCTGTTGGTGCAATGCCGCTTATGTTCACCTCAGCGGTATTTATGCTGCCACAGTTTGTCTGTTCAGGCTTATATTATTTTTACCCGGATAATCAAAAGCTTGCATGGCTTGTTGATAATCTTAGGCTCACGGCTGTTTTTGGAATTATAGTATATTTGGCAATTATTTTATTACTTACCATTTTGTTTTCTGTGATAATGCTTACGCCGGGCAAGGAAGCAGAGAATTTGTTGAAATCAGGGGATTCAATCCTGGATATATATGCAGGTAAGCCGACTCGCAGATATCTTGTGGGCACGGTAATCAGATTTTCTATATATAGCTCGATAATTATATGCATATGCCAGGGCGTACCGCTATTTCTTCAATTTGGAGGATATATTGATTCAACACTGGCTATGTTACCATGCTCTATAATGATGTCGACAGGCATTTGGATATCGTTATATAGAGAGGCTGAGGTTTATAGAAATATGGACAGATATCATCCATTTATATAGTATAAGGAGAATTTTAATGTTATATTTTGTACCGGCATGGTATAAGGAAAACGCATGGATTGAAAACGAACAGCAATGGTACATGAGGAGAATGAAATCAGAGTTTGACGAAACAATCAAACAGATTACACTATTTCACAGAAATGTGGATGTGAAGTACCGGATAGTTTTACTTGGTTATTCACCAAATTTCAGGCATTTCTCTCATAGACAGGGCATGTATCGTTCGCCATACTGGTCTTGTTTTGATGCAATTGCACAAGTTAAGAGGACTAAGATGGCCGTGTTGTCATATCATGATATTAAGTGGCCAGAGGGCGTGGAATTTGTATATTCACCATTCTCAATTGTTGCCTTATATGATGGACAGAAATATGCCCAGGTTGAGTTCGGTGAGGATGGGAACCCCATAATTATAGATATGTACGAGGAAGGGCAGATTTGTCGAAGGAATTATTACGATGACAGAGGCTTTGTATCTTCAACGATTATTTATGAAAACGGACAAATGAAATATCAGGATTACCTGATGGAAAACACTATTTGGAAGCTTAGAGTAAATGCATCTGATGGTAGTGTGGTGGTGAATCCTTCTTATCCAATGTATGATACTAAAACAGGAGAAAAGCAATTCTGCAAGTTGTCATATGACTCACTTGATGAGGTGATACAGGAGGTACTATCTGATTTTGTTAATGAAACAGGAGCTAAGGATACTTTTTTCGTGGCAGCCCATAGTTTGCATATGAATGTTTTAGGTGAGGTGTTCCGAGAAAGAAAGGTAGTATATACTTTTTTTGAAGAAAGATATGATTATTCGAAAATTCATAGCATCAAAGGTTATCTGAAGTCCTCTGAATATATTATTACAGATTCAAAAAATACAACGGAAATTATAAAGGATAATTTGTCAGATTCGAGCCTGCGTATTACGGATATTCCACCGTATGATACGCGTATGGATTTTGGTATAAGTCAGCAGTTAAAGGTTCAGAATATTTTGATTCCTATAGATGGGTTGGAAAAGGATGCATATAGAGCAATTATCCGTGAGGTGTCAGAGTATTTGTGTATTAACGATCTTGCAAGGGTACACATTTTTACAAGAAATGCACAGTGGGGACATGAAGATAATATTCGTAACGAGCTTGTCGGTATGCTTAGGGAATATGGACACGATATAAGATGGGCATGTAAAGCTGACTCTATTGATGAGGACGAAGAAAAGGTTGAACAGAGATTTTTTATCGATGTGTGTGTGGATGAGAGAACCATCAGCAAATGTATCAATGAGCAAAGGATTATATTGGATTTGCGGGGAGTGGTTGATGTTTTCCTTTATATAACAGCGATAAGTAAAGGTGTTCCGCGTATTAGTTTTTCAGAGGATCAGTTTCTGCATGATGGCAAAAACGGTAGAATCATAGATGATTATAATCAGATAGGCAGAAGTCTGGCATTTTATCTGGATAGTCTTGAGAATTGGAATGCAGCTCTTGTTGCGTGTTATGAAGCAGGAAAGGACTATAAAACAGAAGTATTACTTGATAAATGGCGAAAGGTGTTAGGTATAGTTGAATAGTATTCAGATTTTGTATATTGGAAATGAGGATTGGACAACCAAATATAACATTCCCGATTTCGTTGAGTGGGAGAATTATGAAGACACAGGAATTTTTCCATCTAAACAGGTAGATATCGTTATTTTAGACAGAGATATAACCAATAAGGAAAAACAGATACTGGCTAAGATTACAAGAGCGTACAGTCTTTTTGCTACAGAGAATGTAAAGCTGCAAAACAGTGTTACTCATGATTATTTTGAGGAGCGATCAGGTCTTTACCTCTATTCAGGGGATGTGCAGATTTTTCTGGATCAGGAGGCAGCAAAGTATTACAGACAGCCATACGGTGAAAAGTTTAAGCCGGAGCATATATCTGTTAGTCAGTTTTTTAGAGGTTCAGTCAGATGTAAGGGAAACTATGACATGCTATTAGAAGGAAATTTTGGAGACACATTTTCTCAGATAGTGTTCTGGAAATCAAATATTCCTGTGTTTGACAGACAAAATATTGATTTATACTTTGAACACAGAAGGACAGGCTCTGTAGAGGTAAAGCTGCATGTATATAAATTCTATAATGGTTCTGTCGGTGATATCCAAAGGGTATGGGAATTCAGTCAGGATGAATTAGACGGGATAGTCACTATTGACAATGACGAGCTTGAAGGACCGCTGTTTGTTTCTGTTTTGGCAAAAGGACAGGGAACACTCGAAGTTATATCGTTGCATGACAGATATTCAAGGCAGAATATAGGTTATTTTCTTCCTGGTGGAGAGAGGATTATTTCATCACAGGGAGAAGAGATATTTACATATCTGGATAAAGGAGATTGTAAACCACCTCTTGCTATTTATTTTTCGGGATATCGTAAGCAGGAAGGATTTGAGGGCTATAATATGATGAGAAAGCTCGGATGTCCTTTTATGCTTATTACTGATCCAAGACTTGAGGGTGGTGCTTTTTATATAGATAATGCTGATTTAGAGGAAAAGCTGTTTAATAATATTAAAAAAACGATTAATGAAATGAAGTTTAAGAAATCGGATGTTATCATTTCCGGGATGTCAATGGGTACTTTTGGTTCCCTTTATTTTGGCTCTAAATTGGGTCCACATGCACTGATTTTAGCAAAGCCGCTTACAGAGCTTGGAGTCGTTGCAGAAAACGAAAGGCTTCTTAGACCGGGAGTTTTTCCAACATCACTTGATTTGTTATTGAAAAATTATGGTTCTTTATCGAAAAAAAGTGTAGAAGAATTTGATAAAAGAATGTGGGAAAGATTTGATAAAGCAGACTGGTCTCATACTAAATTTATAGCTTCGTATTTGTATGAGGATGATTATGATACAGATGGATATAAAAATATACTGGAACATTTGAAATCAGAAGGTGTAGAAGTATATGGAAAAGGTTCCCATGGACATCATAATGATAATCACGAGAGTGTTGTGGGATGGTTTTTGAGTCAATACAGACTGATTCTTGAAGAAGATTTTAATCGAAAGTGATGTAGATATATGGTAAATGATACTTGGACAGTATATTGGGAAGAGTTTATGTCTGATTCATATGGGTATGGGTCAGAGGTGGAATTTAATAAAGACAAATCAGTAAGATATTCTAACAGGCTTATGCCACCGGGAACTGTGGTGCACAGATGGTATTCAAAGACGAATTATCAGATGCACAGGGTCGAACCGACACTTCCGCTCATTGATGGAGAAAGCACATATTTTATCGGACTGAACATTGATTATAACAGTGTGGAAAGCGAGGCTCTGATTCTTCGTATCATATTTTACGATAGGTACGATAACGAGACGAAAAGCACTATTGTGAGAGATAATAAAGCATATTTTTTACCACCAATCACGACATACAGTTATTCAATAGAATTGATTAATGGCGGAAATGCGGATTTCACGTTTAAGTCACTTATAATAAAAGAGGTTTCAAAGGAAGAGTTTGATGAAGACCAGAAGAGAATTGAAAAGCTTAAAAAGATTGCTAGCAAAGGTCAAAAAAAGCGGAGAAAAAATAAAAAATCTAAGTGATAATGAATTAAAACATCTTACAGTTGAGTTTAAGGACAGATATCAGAGTGGGGAATCACTGGATTCGTTATTGCCGGATGCATTTGCAGCTATTGTTGAGGCTGATGAAAGAGTTCTTGGAAAAAGACCATATGATGTTCAGATTCTTGCAGGAGCAGCCTTACACAAGGGATATCTTGCAGAGATGAATACTGGTGAAGGTAAAACTCTGGCGGCTACGATGCCTTTATATCTGAATGCCTTGACAGGTAAAAGCTGTATGCTTGTCACGACAAATGACTATCTTGCTTCACGTGATGGTGAGGAGATGGGAGAAGTATATTCTTTTATGGGACTGACATGCTCATATCCTGATGGTAATGATTCTAATACTAATAATAGAACGGACGATGAACGTAAAATATTTTATTCAGCGGATATCATATATACCACAAACGGTACACTTGGTTTTGACTATCTGTTTGATAATCTTGTTAAGAATAAGTCAGATAGGTTTTTGTGTGATTTCAATTATGTAATTATTGATGAGGCTGACTCTGTGCTTTTGGATGCCGCTATTATGCCGCTTGTTATATCAGGAGTTCCACGTGTGCAGTCAAATCTTTATAATCTGTGTGATTTCTTTGTTACGACACTGGTTGAGGATATTGACTATATTGAAGAGGACAAGGCTGTCTGGCTTACTCCAAAGGGAGTTAAATTTGCAGAAAGTTTTTTTGGTATTCCTAACTTTTATGGCAAGGAATATTTTGAAATCAACAGGCATGTTACGCTGGCATTGAGAGCTCATAAATTGCTCGAAAATAAAAAAGATTATGTAATCAGCCCGGATGGAGAGGTAGAGCTTTTTGACGGAGCGACAGGACGTCTTATGCATGGTGTAAAGCTGCGCGGTGGTCAGCATCAGGCTATAGAGGCAAAGGAAAAGGTAGAGATATCGCAGGAATACAGAACTGTGGCATCTGTTACATTCCAAAATCTGTTCATGCTGTTTGACAAGATGGCCGGCATGAGCGGTACACTAATGGATGCAAAGGACGAACTGTTTGAGGTATATCACAAGATGGTTGTTAAAATACCGACAAACAAGCCAATGATTAGGAAAGACCATAAAGATAAATATTTTAGAAATGCAAGAGATCAGTTTCACACTGCAGCAAATGATGTTATTGAATTGCATAAAACAGGACAGCCTGTGCTCGTAGTTTTAAACTCTGTTACAGATACCGATTTGTTTTCGAGATTGATGATACAGTACAATATCCCGCACAACGTACTAAACGCCAGTAATGCTTTTTGGGAAGCGCAGATTATCGCCGGAGCAGGTCAGCTGAATGCGGTCACGGTTGCTACAACTATGGCAGGAAGAGGAACAGATATAAAGCTTGGAGAAGGTGTTAAGGAGCTTGGCGGACTGGCTGTTATAGGTGTGGGAAGGATGGAAAATAGAAGGTCTGAAAGGCAGGCAAGAGGCCGCGCCGGCAGACAGGGGGACCCGGGCTTCAGCCAGTACTATGTGAGCCTCGAGGATGACATAGTAGGTGCTGAGGATGATGAAAAGCTTGAAAAGTACATTGATGGAAAGCGATGGATAAGCAGGAGCCGGATAAGACGTATTGTAAATCAAAGCCAGCGATTAAATAATGAGATGGCAGAGATGAATCGTAAGAGGTCTGTGCAGTACGACCAGGTCCTCCAGCGCCAGCGTGACTTAATCTACGCAACCAGAAAGAATCTGCTCGACGGCGCAAGCGTCGAGGAGGAGAAGATAGTAGAGATTGCGAAGGAGAATATTTCAGATTTCGTTAATCATTTTGACTGCATACAGAGTAATAATAAGCATGGCAGGCGCCGTGGCAGAAAGAAAGATAGCGATAAAAATACCAATACACAGCAATACACATCCATGCTTAACAGATACATTCTTGACAATATCTCCTACAAGCTGGACGCCGGTCTGACTTTGTCTGACATGCAAAGCACCGCCACTGTTAGCGATTACCTGATGCTTCGCGTGTATCAGGGGCTTTCAAGACAGCGTGAGCGCATAGGTGATGAGGAGGCTTACGAGCAGTTTGTCCGTGAGGCAACTCTAAAGGCGGTGGATGATGGCTGGGTTGAGCTGATTGACTACCTTGAGCAGCTCAAGTATGCGGTAGCGGGAAGAGCATCCGCACAGAGAAATGTTATGTTTGAATACCAAAATGAGGCTTTCGAGTCGTTTTTGGATACAGAAAAAGCGGTAAAATGTAATATCATAAGGAATATTTTGCTTAGTGATGTGAAAATCGGCAAGGATGGCAGGCTGCAGGTCATCTACCCATAGAGACAGTGTAATATCAATAGTTTGACAGATACGAGGAGAATCATATGGTATATAACTTTAATCTCGGAATAGGCTGGGCTTCAAGCGGCGTGGAGTACGCACAGAGCTACAGAGCGAATCTGCTCCGCAGGGCACACATTCCGGCAAGGTTTATTTTTACAGATATGTTTCCAACTGAAAATATAGAGCACATGACAAAGAACATCGGCTTTTGGGATGAGGAAGTGATATGGCTGTACACATTTTTTACAGATGTGAGGACATCGCCCGTCACATTCACTCTAAAGGAGCTTGAGGCTTCGATGGCAGAAGAGGATTATAACTTTTCCAGAGAGGGCAAGACGTGCAGGTATCAGTTTAAGGAGAGCGGCAGGTTCTACACCTGCTACATGGTTGATGATACAAGTGATCTAGTGCACAGAGTCGAGATTGTTTCAAACGGATGCCTGATCAGGAAGGATTTTTACACTTATTGCAGGACCTTCAGCGAGTACTATGCTCCGCTTGACGGCAAGGCTCATCTGTACGGCAGGACCTTTTTCAATGAGGATGGCTCGGTGGGCTACGAGGAGGTCATAGAGGATGACAGCACCTTTTACAGGATAGGAGCGCAGGTGCTTTACACCAAGGCTGACTTGGTCGGCTACATGGTAAAGATGCTTAACTTAACGGCTGATGATGTGGTGATCATCGACAGGACGACCGGCATAGGTCAGGCAATCCTTGAAAACTGTGGACCGGCGCGCGTAGGCATCGTGGTGCATGCGGACCATTTCAGCGAGGGCGGCACAGATGATGATTACATACTGTGGAACAACTATTATGAGTATTCGTTTTCACAGACGAAGCACATAGATTTCTACATCACAGCGACAGATGCGCAGAATGAGCTTATGAGGCAGCAATTTAAGAAGTACTGTGGAAAGGAGCCTCATGTGGTGACTATTCCGGTGGGCAGTCTTGATGAGCTTAAGTATCCTGATGAGCCAAGAAAGAGGCACTCACTCATCACGGCATCGCGTCTTGCGACTGAGAAGCACTGTGACTGGCTGGTGGAGGCTGTTGTGAAGGCAAAGGAAAGCGTGCCTGACATTTCACTTGACATATATGGCAAGGGTGGCGATGAGGCGAAGCTTAAGGGGCTTATCGGAAGGCTGGGCTGCGCTGATTATGTGCATTTGATGGGACAGCAGAAATTAGATGATGTATACAAGCACTATGATGCGTATGTGGCAGCTTCACAGAGTGAGGGCTTCGGGCTCACACTCATGGAGGCCATAGGCTCAGGGCTTCCTATAGTGGGCTTTGATGTGAGGTATGGCAACCAGACCTTTATCGATGATGGGCAAAACGGCTACAAAATTCCAATCACCGATGAGATGGATCAGAAGGAGAAGATAAAGCTCCTTTCTGAGCGTATAGTGAGGATGTTTACAGAGGATGACATGGATGCATTTTCGGCACATTCATATGAAAAGGCCAAAGAATATCTGACTAAGGAGGTGGTTCACAGATGGATAGAGCTGTTGAAGTAACACACGAAGCAGTTGGTATCACACTGCTGTTTGATACATTTTCGCTCGAGAGCAAGAATCTCCTTGAGTCATTTAAGAATGCCGGTGCAGCCTTTCATGCAGCAGTCATTGAGGATGACGGTTTTCTGCCGGATGATGTGATGAGCGTGTATGGATTTTTCTTAGGCGATTACAGGAAAGCTGACAGCTTACCGGGGAAGCCGCTGTATTTCAATCAGATACAGATTCCTGATTACTGGCGCATAGAGGGTGATAATTCATCTGCGAAGGTCATGGACCGCACCAGGGAGCGAGCGAGAGTATTTTTCACGGAGCCTACGCACAGGCGCCAGGTTAAGATTGTTGACTGGCTCGATGATGCCGGTCAGGTCAGGCTTTCAGAGCATTATAACAGGTATGGCGCGATCTTCTGTCACACGGTTTTTAATAAAAAGGGACAGAAGGCACTCAGGAAGTTTTTTGATGTGACGGGCAGGGAGAGGATAGTGGAGAACTTCGTCACCGGTGATATACTCGTCAGATGGCAGGATAAGGACTGGATTTTCAGAAATAAGACAGAATTTATAGCGTTTTTCATCAGGTGCGCAGGGCTGGAGGATACAGCGGTTTATTTCAACTCGCTGTCATATCCGTTTTTTGCATCACAGGCGCTTGCGCCAAACGGCTTTCGCGACGCACTTTTCTGGCACGAGCCGGTGGGCGATGAAATACCCGGCAATATGCAGATTATACTGCATGATCAGGGAACGAGGGCAAAGCGCGTATTTGTATCGCGCAGGGAGTCCTACGACAGGCTTATAGCACTTGGCGCTCCTTCCGATAAGGTGAAGCAGCTTGGATATATCTACAGCTTCGTCAGGGAAAATAAGCACAGGCCGCACATACTCGTATGTACCAATTCAGAGAATGTGGGTCATCTGACAGAGCTTGCGTCACTCATGCCGCAGATGCATTTTCATGTGGCGGCCATCACAGAGATGTCGTCGAAGCTTATGTCGGCAGGGCAGTATGACAATGTGTCACTCTACCCTAATGTGAAGATGTCCGTGCTGGATAGTCTTTTTGAGAAGTGTGATTTCTACCTCGATATCAATCACGAGGGTGAGATAGTGGATGCGGTTCACAGAGCTTTCTTAAACAACATGCTTATAGTGGGCTATGAGGAGACCATGCACAACGCATATTACACCGCAGACACGAATACATTTAAGGAGAGCGAGTACGCTGATATGGCGGAGGCACTCAACCTGACACTGGCTATGCCGCATCTCATTGATGAGGCGCTTGCCATGCAGAAAAAGGCTGCTGTAGCGGCTGATGCAACAGACTACATGGAAATACTCCATTTGTAGTGATACTGGGTTTATGAACAGAAAGGAGCTTAATATGAGTAAAAACACTAACAACAATCAGACAGTAGACGAGAAAAAGGGTAAAAGGATAGGGCTTACAATACTGGGCTATGTGCTTGTGATCGTGGCACTTCTTATAGTGCTTCCGGTTGTGCTTCCACCGATATTTGGCTATCATACATATCTTTCGGGCACAGACCATACAGGAAATATCTCAAAGTACGGCAGTGTGGTATATTTAAAGACTATCGACGAGGCCTCTTATAAGGATGGCAATATAGTAGCCATCGAATCAGCTGATTCATCAGGCAGAAGGGTAGATTCATACTATGTGGATTCTAACGATTCTTCTGCAAAAGAGATTGCATTACGTGATGGAAATGGTGTATCATATAAGGTAGTTAAAGGGCAGGTTATTGCAAAGACTCCGTTTATCGGATACTTAAGCCAGCTGTGTTTTTCGGCAGTTGGAATTATTGTCACAGTAGTGATTTTTGCTGCAGGTGTAGCAGTCATGATGTATGTAAATAAAATCAGCAAGAAAATCAACACCATGGTTGAACAGCAGACTGCATAGTGTGTCTGAATTTTCCTCTGCGGCATTAGAAAACCTGACTATTATATAGCAGACCTTATGTTTGCGGAATAGGATAAGTTATGGAGAGATACAGCGTGAGTAGGACAAAGAGGTCATTGTTTTATTTAATGATGGCCTTTTTGATTGTTGGATTTATAATTGCCGAGTGCATATTACCGAGTGAGAGAAGCCAGTCTGTAAGTGATAATAATATCACCTACGAGGGAAGCTTTACATGGGAGAAGTCAGATGGTGAAAGGGAGACTATTGAAGTACCCGGCAGGTACGATGTTAAGCCGGGGGATACGATGGTCATAACTACTGTCCTGCCTGATGATTTCGATGCAAGTGTCATGGCAATCAGAGCATCACTTCAGACTGTCAGATTCTATGTGGACGGCAGCCTGAGAGAAGAGTATGATACAAAGGACACGAGACCCTTCGGTAAGGATTCCGCGAGCAGATATGTATTTTGCAATATGTCGGAGGATGATGCCGGCAAAGAGCTGCGCATTGAGCTGACAAGCCATGCATCCAACTATTCAGGCGTTGTAAATACAGTATACTGTGGAGATAAGAGCGATATATGGACAAATATATTTCATAATAGCTCAAGAGAGACGATTATAGCATTTTTCATTTTTTTTGCTGCTGTAGTGTCTGTTATGTTCAGTATAGCACTCAGTATTGTATACAAGACACATTTTGACATGGAGTATGTAGGCTGGTGTATGCTTCTTGGGGCAATATGGATGCTTGGTGAATCAAAGCTGCGTCAGATGTTGGCGCCGAATGCATCTGTTTTGGCGGCTATGTGCTTTGTGGTTATTCTGATTAGTCCTATTGCTGTTTCGATTTATATTGACAGCATACAGGGCGGGAGTTATACAAGAGTGTATACATGCATAGAGGCGCTTGCGGCTGTGAATTTCATTGTCTGCACAGCACTGCAGCTTTTTGGTGTGTGCGATTATATAGAGACTCTGCCGGCAGGACAGGGAATGCTTGCTGTCTGCTGCGTGGTCGTCATCACAACATTTATCATTGATATAATTAAACATAGGGCCTTGGGCTACAGACCTGAGATGATTGCCATGATTGTTGCACTTGTTCTGGTGCTTATAGAGGCTGCATCTGTGTACTTTGTTGTCACTATGTCAGGTTTCTTTATCGGAACAGGCCTTATTGTGATTTTGTTTGTCAATATCATAGTCACAATAAAAAGAATAAGCGCAATAGAATACAAGCGCCAGAAGGAAGAGAGTGACAAGCTTAGAAATCAGACAGAGAGAGTTTCCCTTCAGATGATGAAGACACTTGCTGCTACAATTGAGGCAAAGGACGATTATATGAGAGGACACTCATACAGAGTCGCTGAGTACTCTGCCCTCATAGCAAAGCAGCTAGGCTGGAGTGAGAATGAGGTGGAAAATCTTAGAAATGCTGCATATCTGCATGATATCGGAAAGATTGGCGTGCCTGATACTATATTAAATAAGCCAACCAGGCTGACTGATGAAGAGTTTGCCGCCATAAAGAGCCATACTGTGATGGGCGCAGATATCTTAAAGGATATTACCCTGTTAGACCATCTGGTGGATATTGCAAGGAATCATCATGAGCGCTACGATGGAAAGGGCTATCCTGACGGACTGGTGGGAGAGGAGATACCGCTTTCTGCCCGTATAGTGTGTGTGGCAGACAGCTATGATGCCATGAGATCGCGCAGGATTTACAGGAATTCTCTGCCCGATGAAGAAATCCGAAGGGAGCTTCTGGATAATTGCAGCACGCAGTTTGATCCGCAGATTGCGCGTATGTTTGTTGATATGCTTGACAATGGCATGGTTGTGATAGATGAGGACAATCCGGCGGCTCAGGGCTACCGTGATAATGCGGCTATCGAGTCAGTGGCAGACAAATTCATATCTGAGGTCATGAAGACCATGAGCAGTCAGGAAAAAGCCGATAGTGTTGATTATCTGACAGGACTTTACATGCGAAGTCGTGGACAGCAGGTAATAGCAGCCCTGATGCAGGATAATGATGGCTGTCTTGCCTTCATAGATATGGATAATCTCAAAAAAGTAAATGATGTGCATGGTCACAAGGCGGGTGACAGGGCACTTAAGCTTATAGGTAATCTCCTTGCTAAAGAGACTGAGAATGAGACCTTTGCAGCCTGCAGGCTTGGAGGTGATGAGTTCCTCATCTTTATGCCATATTCTGACAGGGCAAGCGTGGAGAGTGTTATAAAGCGTATATTTGAGGGCTTCGAGAGCGCCAGGGATGCAGACTGTGAGATAAAGGAGGCTGCTCTTTCAGCAGGACTGTGCATGACGACAAAGGGAGCCATGTTTGAAAGTGACTACACAAAGGCAGATAAGGCACTTTACTATGTGAAGCAGAACTGTAAGGGTTCATATTTCTTCTATGAGCAGCTCTTAGCTGACAATAAGGAGAATACAAATCTGAGTGCGGATTTACGAAACGTGGCAAAGCTTTTAAAGGAGAGTGGCAGCTATACAGGTGCGCTGGATTTAAACTACAGAGAGTTTGCAAGAATCTATGAGTTCATGAACAATGTAGGTGATAGGCACAAGCACAACTGCTATCTGGTCATGGTGACTATGAACACTCTGCCGGAGCAGCTTGCAGATATCGAGGAAATTGAGAAGGCACTTGACTGCATGGAGCAGTCTATCCGCAGCAAGATCAGAAAGGTGGATGTCTGCACGCGCTACAGCTCAATGCAGTATCTGATCATACTATTTGAACCACAGGAAAATCAGATTCCAAATGTCATGGAGAGAATCTTTATGCATTACTATGAACTCTGTGACAGAGAGGATTTCAAGCCGCAGTATGAGTATATCAAGATGACTGAGGCAAAATAAAATAGGGATTGTTAAATAATAGTCAATGTGGTATAGTTTTCTTCGAACGGTATTCGAAGGAAACTGTATCATGGAGGATGTGTTGTCACCTTATGACAGAGCATATCCGGCAGACACAAGTAGCCAAAAGCACATTGCTGCAGCAGATATGAAGCAGACAGCAAAGTGACAGGCGCGCACAGGATAAATCGACCGCTGCCATACGGCACATGACGGAGATTATATCAGTTGCGAGATAAGGAATGGTCTGACCGGCTTGGAAAGAAGGTGGTAGCATGAAAATAGGCATAATCGGCGCAGGCAGAGTGGGCTGTTCTATAGGTAAGTACCTAAGGACAAAGGACATAGAGCTTGCAGGCTATTATGACGTGGATTCTGCGGCGGCTAAGGAGGCTGCGGAGTTTACAAGGACAGAGAGCTTTGATTCGCTAAAGCAACTGGCGGATCAATCACAGATTATATTTATCACCACACCGGATTCATTTATTATACCGGTTTGGGAACAATTAAAAGAGCTGTCTCTAACGAATCAGATTATATGTCATTGCAGTGGCGCATTATCATCCGATTCATTTTCCGGAAGGGAGAGCATGAGCGTATCATGCTGTTCAATTCATCCAATGTTACCGTTCAGTAACAGATTTTCATCATATGAGCAATTAAATAAAGCATTTTTCACAGTGGAAGGGCAGGATGCTGCGGTTGAAGCAATATCCGGGCTGTTTTGTTCTATTGGAAATGAGGTATGCCGTATTGATGGCGCTAAAAAAGCAAAATACCATGCAGCGGCGAGCATTTTGAGCAATCAGGTGATTGCTGTACTTGACATGGGCTATTCTCTTTTGGAGGACTGCGGCTTTACAAGGGCTGAGGCTGTAAGGGCTACAGGCCGGCTTGTGATGCGCAATATCGAAAATGTACTCGAAGCAGGCTGTGACGGCGCGCTGACCGGACCAATCGAGAGAAACGATATTGAAACAGTGAAAAAGCACATCGCATGTATGCAAAATGACGATAGCGATGATGTTATATTGTACAAAATGCTTGGCACAAAACTGGTAAATATTGCTGAAAAAAAGAATCCTGATAAGGATTACACTCAGATGATGGAATTGCTAAGAGGGTGACAATACCGTGAATATACAAGAAACGGATTGTTGCAGAAAGACAGAGGGATTGGACAATGAAAAATACAGTAGTAACTTTTAAACAGGCAAAGGAAAAGGGCGAGAAGCTCACGATGCTCACAGCGTATGATTATTCGACAGCAAAGCTCATAGATGAGGCCGGAATCAATGCAATTTTAGTGGGAGATTCTCTCGGCATGGTGGTGCTTGGCTATGAGGATACACTTTCAGTGACTATGGAGGATATGATTCATCACAGCGCAGCTGTTTCAAGAGGCATAAAGGATACACTGCTCATCACAGATATGCCTTTTATGTCATATCAGACATCAGTTTATGATGCTGTGGTCAATGCAGGACGACTCGTGAAGGAAGGCCATGCGCAGGCAGTCAAGCTTGAGGGTGGCAAGGAGGTATGTCCACAGATAAAGGCTATCGTGGATGCGTCAATTCCGGTATGTGCACATTTAGGACTTACACCACAGTCAGTAAACGCATTTGGCGGCTTTAAGGTGCAGGGCAAGGGTGAAGAGGCAGCACAGAAGCTCCTTGATGAGGCCCGTGCAGTCGAGGAGGCAGGAGCATTTGCAGTAGTGCTCGAGTGCGTGCCAAAGGCACTTGCCAAAAAAATCACAGAGAGCATAAGCATACCTACAATCGGTATCGGAGCAGGAGCAGACTGCGACGGCCAGGTGCTTGTATATCAGGATATGCTTGCAATGTATGCAAACATGAAGCCGAAATTTGTAAAGCAGTTCGCACAGGTCGGAAAAGAGATGAATGAGGCATTCACAGCCTACAAAAAGGCTGTTGAGGAGGGAAGCTTCCCGGGTGAGGAGCATACCTTTAAGATGGATGAGACAATAATTGACAAGCTGTATTAGTATCGAAGAATATTTACGAAAAATAGTTACGAAAAATAAAAGAATAAGGAGACATAAAATGTTAATATACGGACAAATCGAACAGGTAAGAGAAGCAGTAAAGGCATGGAAGAGAGAGGGCAAAAGCGTTGGCTTTGTACCTACAATGGGATACCTCCACGAGGGACATAAGAGCTTAATCGATGCGGCAAGACGCGAAAATGACAAGGTTGTAGTGAGTATTTTTGTAAATCCAATGCAGTTTGGCCCTACAGAGGATTTAGACAGCTATCCACGTGATTTAAACAGGGATGCAAAGCTGTGTGAGGATGCGGGAGTTGACATTATTTTCCATCCACAGCCTGAGGAGATGTACGCAGACGGCTTCTGCTCATATGTGGATATGAATGGCCTCACAACTGAGCTTTGTGGAAAAACAAGACCTATCCATTTCAGAGGTGTGCAGACAGTTGTCCTGAAGCTGTTTCACATTGTGACACCTGACCGCGCATATTTTGGACAGAAGGATGCACAGCAGCTTGCGGTCATAAAGCGTATGGTAAAGGATTTAAATGTTGACACAGAAATCATCGGCTGCCCAATCATCCGCGAGGAGGATGGACTGGCAAAGAGCTCAAGAAACACATATCTGAGTGCAGATGAAAGACAGGCAGCGCTTGTACTTAGCAGAAGCTTAAAATTCGGAAAGCAGCTCGTAGAGGATGGCGAGAAGAGTGCAAAGGTGGTAAAGGATGCAATCACAGCAGAGATAAACAAGGAGCCGCTTGCAAGAATTGATTATGTAGATGTGGTTGATTTTGACACAATCACACCGGTTGACGAGATTAAGGGAACAACACTCGTGGCAATCGCTGTCTATATCGGAAAAACAAGGCTGATTGACAATTTTATCGCATAGTAGGATAGCAACAATTATTGAAAAGAGGTACAAACAATGAATTATACAATGCTTAAAGGCAAAATACACAGAGCGGTGGTCAAGCAGGCAGACTTAAACTATGTGGGAAGCATCACTGTAGATACAAAGCTGCTTGAGGCAGCAGGCATATTGGAATATGAGATGGTTCAGATTGTCGATGTGGAAAACGGAAACAGATTCGAGACCTACACCATTGCCGGAGAGCCGGGCTCAGGCATGATATGCTTAAACGGCGCAGCCGCCAGACAGGTTGCAGTCGGTGACCATGTGATACTCATGTGCTATGCGCAGATGACACCTGAGGAAGCAAAGGAGCATCATCCAAAGGTTGTATTTGTGGATGATGAAAATAAGATAGCGCGTGTGACAAATTATGAGAAGCATGGAAAATTAACGGAAGATTTTATTTGATTTCTGAACATTTACACAGCATTAGGAATATAGAAAAGTTTCGTTAGTAAACAATAGAAAAATCAAGTCTGCTGTAGTATAATTATTTATCATAAATGAGGGTCAAAATACCTTTTGACCCTCATATCATGTATTTATGCGGGAGGTAAATATGTACACAGCAGACGAAAAGAGATATGACACAATGAGATACAACAGATGCGGCAGGAGCGGACTGAAGCTTCCTGTTGTATCACTTGGCTTATGGCACAATTTTGGGGATTTTTCATCGTATGACAACATGAAGCAGATGTGCTTCACAGCCTTTGACCACGGTATCACCCACTTTGACCTGGCAAACAACTATGGCCCTGAATACGGAAGCGCAGAGAAGCACTTTGGGCTTATCCTTAAGGAACATCTGTCAGCATACCGCGATGAGCTCATCATCAGCTCAAAGGCAGGCTATGATATGTGGAAGGGACCGTACGGCAACTGGGGCAGCCGCAAGTATCTGATTGCAAGTCTTGATCAGAGTCTTAAGAGAATGGGACTCGACTATGTGGATATCTTCTATCATCACAGAATGGACCCAAAGACACCGCTTGAGGAGACAATGGGAGCACTCGACCAGATAGTAAGGAGCGGAAAAGCACTCTATGTCGGACTGTCAAATTATGATGGCGAAACCATGAAGAAAGCCTGCGAGATTCTTACTGATTTGAAATGTCCGTTTATCATCAACCAGAATTCATACAATATCTTCAACCGTACAATAGAGCAAAATGGCTTGAAGCAGGCTGCAAGAGAGTGCCAAAAGGGCATCATCTCATTCAGCCCGCTCGCACAGGGTATGCTCACAGACCGTTACCTGAACGGCATCCCGGAGGATAGCCGTATAAAAACAGACGGACGCTTTTTAAATCAGGAAAAACTCGCTCCACACATCGAGCAGATTAAGAAGCTAAACAATATAGCCACAAAACGTGGTGAGACACTTGCACAGATGGCTCTCAAGTGGGTGGTAAAGGATGATGATGTGACAAGCGTACTTGTCGGCGCCTCAAAGCCACAGCAGATTCTTGAAAACCTAAAGGTTATGGAGGGCACTGGCTTCTCTGAGGAAGAGCTTAGGATGATTGATGAGGTTGTGGGAGTGTAAAGATGAAATCAGCAGGGAGTATAGCAGCAATTAATGCTATACTCCCTGCTATTATATTTTGGGTTGCAAGAATTTAGTTTATGCTATAAAATATTTATAACTGTATGCAGATATTTAATAATCACAACATCTGTCTGTATAATAAAATACGCATAAAGAGGACGAAAGAATGATCAACAAATTAGTAGACAAAATCAAGAAAACAAATGCACCTATCGTAGTAGGTCTCGACCCGATGCTTTCATATGTGCCTGAGCACATCACAAAGAAGGCATTTGATGAGCTTGGAGAGACACCGGCCGGTGCAGCGGAAGCTATCTGGCAGTACAACAAGGCTATTGTGGATGCCACATATGACCTGATTCCAGCTGTAAAGCCACAGATTGCCATGTATGAGCAGTTTGGAGTGGAGGGACTTAAGGCTTTCCGGAAGACAGTGGATTACTGTCACAAGAAGGATCTCGTGGTTATCGGAGATGTAAAGCGTGGAGATATCGGCTCAACATCGGCTGCATATGCCACAGGACATCTCGGAAAGGTACAGATCGGCAGCAAGAGCTATTCTACCTTTGATGAGGATTTTGCCACTGTCAATCCATACCTCGGAACAGACGGTATCAAGCCATTCGTAGATGTATGCAAGGAGGAGAAGAAGGGTATCTTCATTCTTGTAAAGACATCTAATCCATCAAGTGGAGAGTTCCAGGATCGTATGATTGACGGACGCCCATTATATGAGTGGGTAGGCGAGAAGGTTGCAGAGTGGGGAGCTGACTGCATGGGTGATTCATACAGCTATGTAGGTGCGGTTGTCGGTGCAACATACCCTGAGCAGGGTAAGATCCTTCGTAAGGTAATGCCAAAGAGCTTCATCCTCGTACCGGGCTACGGCGCGCAGGGAGGCAAGGGAGCAGACCTTGTTCATTTCTTCAATGAGGACGGACTTGGTGCAATTGTCAATTCATCACGTGGAATCATCTGCGCATACAAGCAGGATAAGTACAAGGATATGGGCATCACAGCTGAGAATTTTGCAGATGCATCACGCAAGGCAGTTGAGGATATGATTGAGGATATCTCAGGAGCACTTGCAAATCGTTAATAAGTCATTCAGAAAGCTTAAATATATTAACAAACGAAACCAGGGAGATAAAATGGCAGAGAAATTTGAGGAGATTGCAGTTGTAGTTGACCAGAGCTCACTCGGCAATGGCATCTATGACCTCACACTTAAGACAGACAAAATTGCAAAGGCAGCAAGGGCAGGACAGTTTGTATCGGTTTACTCAAACGACAAGAGTAAGCTGCTTCCGCGTCCGATAAGCCTTTGTGGCATAAACAGAGCTGATGACACCATCCGCCTCGTGTACCGTGTAACAGGTGAAGGCACCGGAACAGAGGAATTTTCAAAGCTTGTCAGGGGCGATAAGGTAAGGCTTTTAGGACCTCTTGGAAACGGCTTTACAGTACAGCCGGGAAAGAAGGCCTTCCTTATCGGCGGAGGAATCGGAGTGCCGCCTATGCTGCAGCTTGCCAGGGATATAAATGCAGGCATTGTGCAGACATCAGGTGAAGAAAAAAATCCGGGACAGGCAGGTGCAGTATGCGATATGAACATTGTCATGGGCTATCGCGATGAGAATACCTTCCTGCTTGATGAGTTTAAGGAGCAGGCAGCTTCATTTGTCGCCACAGAGGACGGCAGTGTCGGCACAAAGGGCAATGTCATCGATGCGATAAAGGATAATGCTCTTGAGGCAGATGTAATTTATGCATGTGGACCGATGCCTATGCTGCGTGCACTCAAGGCTTACGCTGCAGAGCATGATATGGACTGCTTTATATCAATGGAGGAGCGCATGGCATGTGGAATCGGTGCATGCCTTGCGTGCGTATGCAAAACAAAGGACAAGGATGCCCACAGCAATGTAAACAACAAGCGTATATGCAAAGAGGGACCTGTGTTTGATGCGAAGGAGGTGGAGCTGTAATGAGTAATATGTCAGTAAATGTGGCTGGTGTTGAGTGGAAAAATCCTGTTACAGTTGCATCCGGCACATTCGGCTCCGGTGCAGAGTACAGCGAGTTTGTTGATTTAAACAGACTTGGTGCAGTCACTACAAAGGGTGTTGCAAATAAGCCGTGGGAGGGTAATCCTACACCGAGAGTAGCAGAGGTGTACGGCGGCATGCTCAATGCAGTCGGACTTCAAAATCCCGGCATCGAGCTTTTCTGCAAGAGGGATATTCCTTTTTTAAAGCAGTTTGATACAAGGATTGTGGTAAATGTATGCGGCCATTCGCTTGACGAGTATCTTGATGTGGTAAAGCGTCTGGCAGATGAGCCTATTGATATGATGGAAATAAATATCTCATGCCCTAATGTTAAGGAGGGCGGAATTGCCTTCGGAACAGATCCAAAGGGTGTTGAGACAATCACAAGCGAGATTAAAAAATATGCAAAGCAGCCTGTTATCATGAAGCTTTCTCCAAATGTCACAAGTATTGCAGAGATAGCAAGGGCGGCAGAGGCCGGTGGAGCTGATGCGGTTTCGCTCATCAATACAATTACAGGCATGAAGATTGATATAAACAGAAGAAGCTTTGTGTTAGCAAACAAGACAGGCGGCATGAGCGGTCCGGCGGTTCATCCGGTTGCAGTGCGCATGGTTTACGAGACAGCACATGCAGTCAATATTCCGATTATCGGAATGGGCGGTATCACAAATGCTGCCGATGCCATCGAGATGATACTTGCCGGAGCTACGGCTGTTTCAGTCGGCACAGCAAACTTTGTAAATCCAAAGACCACAGAGCAGATAGTGGATGGCATCGCAGAGTATATGGACAGGTATGGAGTAAAGGATATTTCAGAGCTTGTCGGCGCGGTTGACAGATAGAGCATAATGGATAGACGGAGGAGAAAATAATGATTCTGGCAGCAGAATACGTGCCTTCTATGTATGCCACAGTCTGGGCACTTGTTCCACCTGTTGTGGCTATAGTTCTGGCACTTATCACAAAGGAGGTCTACAGCTCATTATTCGTTGGAATAGTGATTGGCGGACTGTTTTATGGAAATGCATTTCAGCCGGGGTTTTCGGCTGAGAGATCAGTGCTTCACATATTCGAGGACGGACTTGTTGGAGTGCTATCGGATTCGTACAATGTGGGAATACTGATATTCTTAGTCGTGCTCGGTGTCATGGTGAGCATGATGAACAAGGCAGGCGGCTCGGCGGCCTTTGGAGAGTGGGCGAGTGAGCACATAAAGACAAGGATTGGTGCCCAGCTTTCAGCTATAATACTTGGAGTACTCATATTTATAGATGATTACTTCAACTGTCTGACAGTAGGAAGTGTGATGCGCCCTGTCACCGACAAGCATCAGGTTTCAAGAGCAAAGCTTGCATATCTGATAGATGCCACAGCAGCACCTGTATGCATCATTGCACCTATATCATCATGGGCAGCCGCGGTTACCGGCTTTGTAAAAGGAGAGGATGGCTTTTCTATTTTCATAAAGGCCATTCCATACAATTACTATGCACTCTTTACCATTATCGCTATGGTGACACTTGTTGTTTTACAGGTAGATTTCGGTCCGATGGCAAAGCATGAAGCCAATGCCAAAAAGGGTGATTTGTTTACCACAGGAGACAGGCCGTATGCAGAGGTAAAGCAGGATGTTATAAAGGGCAAGGGGAAGGTTATAGACCTTGTATTTCCTATTCTTGTGCTCATAATAAGCTGTATCATCGGAATGATATACACAGGAGGCTTTTTTGACGGAACAGGTTTCGTTGATGCGTTTGCAGGCAGCGATGCTTCAATCGGTCTTATGCTTGGAAGCTTTTTTGCGTTGATAATCACCATATGCTTTTACTCAATCAGAAGGGTACTAAGCTTTACGGATTGCTGTAATTCAATCCCGGAGGGCTTTAAGGCGATGGTACCTGCAATACTTATACTGACCTTTGCATGGACACTAAAGACCATGACAGAGAGCCTTGGCGCCAAGGAATTTGTCGCAGGCTTAGTGGGAGGAGTATCGGGACCACTGCTTGGACTGTTCCCGGCAATCATATTCCTGGTGGGAGCCTTCCTTGCCTTTGCAACAGGAACCTCATGGGGCACCTTCGGTATACTCATACCGATAGTAGTAAATATCTTCTCGGGCACAAACCATACGATGATGATTATCTCAATCTCAGCGTGCATGGCAGGTGCAGTATGTGGAGACCACTGCTCACCGATATCCGATACCACCATCATGGCATCGGCAGGAGCTCAGTGCAACCACATGAATCATGTATCCACACAGCTTCCGTACGCAGTGCTTGTGGCAGGCATATCATGCCTGACCTACATCATAGCAGGCTTTGTCAGAAATCCGGTAGTACCGTTTATAATAGGAGTGCTTATCCTGATTGGAACCTTTGTCGGAATCAAGTATATAACGAGAACCGATAAAGCAAACGAACAAGCGGAGTAGCCAAAAAGAGTTCTATTTTCACAGACCTTGTGTCTGCGAATGATAGAACTCTTTTTTTATAGTAAATTCTATCTGCTATCAATAAAATTTATAGCCCGCTAACAAATATTAATAACCCTAATTACATTTACAAAAATATCAATTAGTGGTAACATATCAATAACTTAGAAATCATATTTGAATGGTAGGAAATCCCCGCCATACAAACTAAGCTCAAACTCATAACATACTCAAAACAAACATTAACAAAAAAGAGGTAATATCAATGGCAAAAATTGCAAAGCAGCTCACTGAGCTGATAGGTCACACTCCGCTTCTGGAGCTGACAAATTATGAAAAAGCCCTTGGGCTTGAAGCAAAAATCATAGCAAAGCTGGAGTATTTCAATCCACTTGGAAGTGTAAAGGACAGGGTGGCGGCAGCTATGATAGAACAGGGCATAAAGGATGGAAAGATAAATCAGGACACAATAATCATAGAGCCGACAAGTGGCAATACCGGAATCGGACTTGCATTTGTGGCAGCCTCAAAGGGGCTTCACCTGATACTTATAATGCCTGATACCATGAGCGTTGAGAGAAGAAAAATCGTCACAGCGCTTGGCGCAGAGATAAAGCTCACACCGGGGCGTGAGGGCATGAAGGGTGCAATCGATGAGGCGCAGAGACTTAAAGAGCATTATGGCAATGCCTTTATTCCACAGCAGTTTGAGAATCAGGCCAATCCAGATATCCACAGAGCTACAACCGCTCAGGAAATCTGGGAGGATACAGATGGAAAGGTAGATATCTTTGTATCATCTGTCGGAACAGGCGGCACCTGTACAGGCACCGGGCTTGGATTAAGAGACCATAATCCTGATGTAAGGATAGTAGCTGTTGAACCAAAGAGCTCACCGGTGCTCTCAGGCGGAAGACCGGGGCCACACAAGATACAGGGAATCGGTGCAGGCTTTATTCCAAAGGTCATGCGCATGGATATAGTGGATGAGGTGATTCCGGTGGAGAATGAGGCCGCTTTTGACAAGGCAAGAGAGGTTGCAAAGAGCGACGGACTTCTCGTTGGCATATCCTCAGGAGCAGCAATATATGCGGCAACAGAGCTTGCGAAAAGACCTGAAAACAAGGGAAAGAATATCGTGGTGCTGCTTCCGGATACAGGAGAAAGATACCTGTCCACACCGCTTTTTACAGTAAACTAATGGCATATAAACTGACGGCATAAGCTTGCTTTGCCGGAAACTGTAACATGAAAAATGAGAAACATACATGAGAAACATACATAAATATACGGCAGCACTGCTGTCGACAGTGATGATTCTGTCACTTCTTCTGACAGGCTGCTCAGGCAGGAAGGATGACGGCACAGTCACCATAACCAATGTGTCGTATGATCCGACACGAGAGTTTTACGAGAAATACAACAAAATATTCGAGTCTTACTATGAGAGCGAGCACGGCAAAAAGATAAATGTGATTCAGTCACATGGCGGCTCGGGAGCACAGGCGCGCTCGGTTGTGGAGGGCTGTAATGCAGATGTTGTCACACTGGCACTCGAGCATGACATAGACCTGATACAAAATACAGGCTTAATTGATAAGGGCTGGATTGATGAGTTTTCTGACAGCTCGGCACCATACACATCAACAATCGTTTTACTTGTAAGAAAGGGCAATCCAAAGCATATAAGTGACTGGGATGACCTGGTGAAAAAGAATGTGGATGTGATTACGCCTGATCCAAAGAGTAGTGGCGGAGCCTGCTGGAATTTTCTTGCAGCGCTAAGCTATGCGAAGACAAATTATGACAGCCTGAAGGAACAGAAATCGTTTATGAAGAAGCTGTATGAAAATGTCACAATTATGGATTCGGGTGCGAGAGGCTCAACAACCACATTTGTGGAAAACGGTCAGGGAGATGTGCTCATAGCGTGGGAAAACGAGGCACTTACGACCATGGATTCATATCCGGGCAAGTATGAGATAGTAAACCCGTCAGTCAGCATTTTAGCGCAGCCGTCTGTTGCCATTGTGGATGATAATGCAAAGAGCAATGGAACAGAAGAGGCGAGTAAAGAGTACTTACAGTATCTCTACAGCGATGAGGCACAGAGGCTGATTGGAGAGAGTGGCTACAGACCAACAAATCAGGACATATTAAATCAGTTTTCCGACAAGTTTGATTTGAATATCAGGCTTTGGAGCATAGATGATTACGGCGGATGGGATGAAGCCTACAAGACATATTTTGATGATGGAGCAATGTTCGATGAAATTTACGGCAACTGATAAAACAGCAAAAAAGAAAACTAAATCAAAGAACATAAAGACCAGAGTTATACCGGGCTACCATCTTTCGCTTGGGATAGTGGTCACGATGCTTTCAGTCATCGTACTCATTCCACTGGCATCAGTGCTTGTGTATTCGCTAAAGATATCGCCGGGCGATTTTGTAGCACTTATCATGAAGGAGAATGTGAGAAATGCCTTTATCACAAGCATCACCTCGTCATTTATCGCAGCGATTATAAATGTGCTATTTGGACTCATCGTCGCATGGACACTTGTGAAGTACGATTTCCCCGGAAAATGGTTGCTTGACGGACTTATAGAGCTTCCGTTTGCACTGCCGACAGCGGTTGCAGGCATCACGCTTTCAAAGCTGTACTCGGGCACAGGCTTTTTTGGCAAAGGCCTTAGTAAGCTTGGAATAGATGTGGCTTACACACAGGCAGGAATAGTTGTGGCGCTGGTTTTTGTAGGCATTCCCTTCGTAATCAGAGCAGTTCAGCCGGTACTGGAAAAGATGGATAATACATATGAGGAGGCAGCATATATGCTTGGTGCCACACCCTCTAAGACCTTTTTTAAGGTAATACTTCCGGAGCTTCGCCCGGCACTCTTAACAGGCTTTGGCCTTGCATTTGCCAGAGGCATAGGAGAGTACGGAAGCGTTATCTACATATCAGGCAACAGTGCAAGGCACAGGACACAGGTGGTATCCTACGTCATCATGCAGAAGCTTAGCTATATAGATTATGCCAGTGCGACTGCCATAGCACTTGTGATGCTTGTCATATCATTTTTACTGCTGTTATTTGTAAACATAGTGCAGGTTAAACAGTCACAGCGCACTAATTTGTTGTAGAAGGCTGCATATAAATCAAATGCGATGCACACAAACAGGAAAGGAGCACAATGCGATGAACGAACAGGTAAAGCTTGAAAGAAGAAAAAAGATCACAAAGATAATACTCGTCACGGTCACGGTGCTCTTCATTTTTGCCATGCTTGTAGTTCCGCTTTTTTCTGTGATGGCAAGTGCTTTAAAGGAGGGGCTTGGATTCTATCTGAAAGCTATCTCCACAAGCTACGTGCTTTCAGCACTCAAGGTGACTTTGATAGCAACAGTTTTTGCGGTAGTTATCAATACCTTCTTTGGAATATGGACAGCGTGGCTGTTGACCAGGTTTTCGTTTAAAGGAAAACAGGTGCTTGCAACACTTATTGATATACCGTTTTCTATTTCTCCGGTCATCGTAGGACTTGCGTATCTTATGACTTTCGGACGGCTTGGGTGGTTTTATCCGGTTATCAGATGGTTCAATGAGATATTCGGCACGAATGTGAGAATCACCTTTGCAATACCGGGAGTTGTGCTTGCTACGATATTTGTCACATTTCCGTATGTGTCAAGGGAAATCATACCGGTGCTCAATGCAGAGGGAAAGGATGAAGAAGAAGCCGCAGCGCTGATGGGAGCCTCCGGCTTTACGATATTTCGGAAAATAACACTTCCGCAGATGAAGTGGAGCCTGATTTATGGAATCATACTCTGCACGGCGAGAGCCCTCGGTGAGTTCGGCGCGGTAAATGCGCTCTCGAAGACAAGAGGCGAGACATTTACACTGCCGCTTGAGATTGATGCCTTGTATATGTCGGGCACAGACAGCTCGATAACATCGGCATTTGCTGTATCGTCGATACTGTTAATCATTGCATTGATCATTCTTTTTGCAAGAAATATAGTTGAGCACAAATTTAAGAAATTACACTGAGATTAATGGGAAAAGCAGGAAGGAGATAACGTATATGTACGTTGAGATGAAAAATATATACAAAAAATACGGAGACTTCCTGGCATCCGATAATGTGAGCTTTGGAGTGGAAAAGGGAAAGCTTGTGGCGCTGCTTGGTCCGTCCGGCAGTGGCAAGACAACACTTCTTCGTATGATAGCAGGGCTTGAGACGCCAAATTCAGGTGACATATATATAGATGGAAAGCGAGTGAATGATATTCCGGCCTCGAAGAGAGGCATAGGCTTTGTGTTTCAGAACTATGCGCTGTTTCGATACATGACAATATACGACAATGTGGCATTTGGGCTGGAGCTTCAGAAGATGCCGAAAAAGCTCATAAAGGAGCGTGTTACAAAGCTTCTTGAGATGACAGGCTTATCGGGGCTTGAAAAGAGATATCCGAATCAGCTTTCCGGAGGACAGCGTCAGAGAGTGGCATTTGCAAGGGCGCTGGCGCCGAATCCGCAGGTGCTTTTACTGGATGAGCCATTTGCCGCGATAGATGCAAAGGTGCGAGGTGAGCTTCGTACATGGCTTAAGGAGCTGGTCGAAAAGCTTGGGATCACAAGCTTTTTCGTCACACATGACCAGGATGAGGCTGTTGAGGTGGCAGATGAAATCATTATCACAAACCACGGCACGATAGAGCAGATGGGTACACCTCTTGAGATTTACAAGTCGCCTGATACACCTTTTGTGGCTCAGTTTATAGGACACACCACAGTCGTTGAAAACTATGACAGGCTAAAGGGGTTTGACAGGATAGAAAATGCCGACAAGGCGGTAATCAGACCTGAGTTTATCAAGATATCAAAGAGTGGCAACTTAGACCGCTATCAGTCAGCGGCAGAGGAGGGCATCGTTACAGATGTGGTATTCAGAGGAAACAGGATGGATATCACAGTCAGCATAAACGGCATCGAGGTAGTCGGTGAGCGCTCACTTGAAAAGGACCTGATAGCAGTCGGAGAGAAAGTACATGTTCTGATTTACAGGCTGTATATATTTGATGAAGAGAAAACATACCTGATGGAAAACAGCGAGATGCAGGAGCAGGATGTATTCTACATTTAGATATAGGAATGGTCTAAAGCTTGTGATTGAAAGAGGAAGCAGAGGGAGATAAATGAAGATAGAAAACAAAAAAATCCTACACACGGACATCCTCATAATAGGAGGTGGCACGGCGGGCTGTTATGCAGCGCTCACCATCCGTGAGAAATCGGATTATTCGATTATAATTGCAGAGAAAGCGAACATAAAGCGAAGCGGATGCCTGGCAGCAGGTGTCAATGCGATAAATGCATACATAGTAAAGGGCAGAAAGCCTGAGGACTATGTAGACTACGCAAAAAAGGATGCTGACGGCATAGTAAGGGAAGACTTACTCATGACTATGTCAGAGGGCTTAAATCGTGTGACGGACAAGATGGAAAAGCTTGGACTTGTCATACTAAAGGATGAAAACGGTGAGTATGTAGCCAGAGGAAACCGAAATATCAAGATAAACGGCGAGAACATGAAGCCGCTTTTGGCAGAAGCTGTATCAAAGCTTACGGACTGTACAGTGATAAACAGAATAAATATCACGGACTATATAGTTGAGAACAACACCATAAAGGGTGCATACGGATTTTCAATCGAGGATGCTACAGCCTATGAAATCAGGGCTAAAAAGGTACTCTGTGCTACAGGCGGAGCGGCCGGACTGTACAGACCAAACAATCCGGGATTTTCAAGGCACAAGATGTGGTATCCGCCGTTTAATACAGGCGCCGGATATGCGATGGGCATAAGAAGTGGAGCTGAGATGACCACCTTTGAGATGAGATTTATCGCACTCAGATGCAAGGACACAATTGCACCGACCGGAACAATTGCACAGGGAGTCGGGGCAAAGCAGGTCAATTCACTTGGAGAGGTTTACGAGACAAAATACGGCCTCACCACATCAGAGCGTGTATACGGAACGGTCATGGAAAATCTGGAGGGAAGAGGTCCTTGCTACTTAAGGACAGAGGGCATTTCGCCACAGCAGGATGAGTCATTGAGAAAGGCATATCTCAACATGGCACCGAGCCAGACACTCAAGTGGGTGGAGGCAGACAAGAATCCAAGTGAGCAGAACGTGGAGATAGAGGGCACTGAGCCGTATATTGTAGGTGGCCACACAGCGAGCGGCTACTGGGTAAATACCGAGCGTGAGACAACAATCCACGGACTCTATGCCGCAGGAGATGTGGCAGGCGGATGTCCGCAGAAATATGTTACAGGAGCCATGGTGGAGGGTGAAATCGCCGCGATAGATATGATATCAAAGCTTGATGCAGATACCTCTGTTATCAGTTCTGACACGGCAGCATTCGATGAGAAAAAGGCTCTTGAAGCAAAAGTTTCAGAGTACGACCATTTCCTTACTGAAAGGTCTCAGATGTTTACAACAGAGGCTATCGAGGAAGCCATGCAGAAGGTCATGGACAACTACGCAGGCGGTATTTCCACACATTATCAGTTCAACGGCAAGCAGCTTGCGCTGGCAAAGGAAAAGATAAATCATCTGATAGAGCTGACCGGTGATTTATATGCATCGGATATGCATGAGCTTATGTTCATATATGAGCTTAAGGAGAGGCTTACGGTATGTCTTTCGGTCATAGCACATCTTGGTGCAAGAAAGGAGACCAGATGGCACAGCTTTGCTGAGAATCTGGATTATCCCGAAAAGAGTGATGACTGGATGAAATATGTCAATTCCAGATACGAAAACGGGCAGCTTCACATGATTTACAGAGAGCTTGTCGGAAGGGAGGCGCGTTATGAGCATAATGATTGATAAAGCAAAGTGTAAGGGCTGTGGCATGTGTACAAGTGTATGCCCCGGAAGCCTGATATATCAGGACTCAGAGAAAAAAGCCTTTATCAAATATCCTAAGGACTGCTGGGGCTGTGCCTCATGCATCAAGGAATGTCATTTTGGCGCTATTGCTCTTTATCTTGGAGCAGACATAGGAGGCATGGGAAGTCTCATGACAGTAAAAAGCACACCGGACACGCTGACCTGGGATATCAAAAAGCGCGACGGAAGTAAGGAAGAGATTCTTATCAACAAGAAGGAATCCAATAAATATTAAAGAAAAGGATGGTAACAGACATGGGTGAATTATCACATCTTGACGAACTCGAAGCAGAGGCAATATACATAATACGAGAAGTAGCCGCAGAGTGCGAGAAGCCGGTTATGTTGTACTCAATTGGAAAGGACAGCTCGGTAATGCTTCATCTTGCAATGAAGGCATTTTATCCGGAGAAGCCGCCATTTCCGTTTTTACATGTAAATACAACCTGGAAATTCCATGAGATGATAGAATTCAGAGATCGCATTGCTAAGGAAAAGGGCATCGAGATGCTTGAATATATAAATCAGGATGGCGTAAAGCAGGGCATCAATCCATTTGACCACGGCTCAGCATACACAGATATCATGAAGACACAGGCGCTCAAGCAGGCGCTCGACAAATACGGCTTTACGGCAGCGTTTGGCGGCGGCCGAAGAGACGAGGAGAAATCAAGAGCCAAGGAGCGAATCTTCTCCTTTAGAAATGAAAACCACGCATGGGATCCAAAGAACCAGCGCCCGGAGATGTGGAAGCTCTACAATTCCAGAATCAAAAAGGGCCAGGAGGTGCGAGTTTTCCCACTGTCAAACTGGACTGAGAAGGATATCTGGCAGTATATAAAGAGAGAGAATATCGAGATTCCTTCACTTTACTTTGCAAAGGAAAGACCTGTTGTATACAGAGACGGCAACATCATCATGGTAGATGACGACAGAATGAAGCTTCGTCCGGGTGAGAAAATCCAGATGAAGAGTGTACGTTTCAGAACACTCGGCTGCTATCCACTGACAGGTGGTGTGGAGTCGACAGCGGATACACTTGATGAGATTATTGATGAGACACTCAGTGCTGTTTCCTCAGAGAGAACCACCCGTGTCATAGACAACGAGGCGGCAGGCAGCATGGAAAGAAGAAAGAGGGAGGGATATTTCTAAAATGAGCGGATTACTTAAATTTATTACATGCGGAAGCGTGGACGACGGAAAATCAACTCTGATCGGACATATATTATACGATTCAAAGCTGCTCTATGCAGATCAGGAAAAGGCATTGGAGCTTGACAGTAAGGTTGGAAGCCGTGGCGGCGCCATCGACTATTCACTCCTCCTCGACGGACTGATGGCAGAGAGAGAGCAGGGAATCACAATCGATGTGGCTTATCGTTACTTCACAACAGATAAGAGAAGCTTTATCGTGGCAGATACACCGGGCCATGAGGAATACACAAGAAACATGGCTGTAGGTGCATCATTTGCAGACCTTGCGGTAATTTTAATAGATGCAAAGCAGGGCGTATTGGTTCAGACAAGAAGACACGCAAGAATCTGCGCGCTCATGGGAATCAACTACTTTGTATTTGCTGTAAACAAGATGGATCTTGTAGGCTACGACGAGAAGCGTTTCGATGAAATCACAAAGCAGATTATTGAGCTTACAAAGGAGCTTGAACTCAAAAATGTAGTAATAATTCCTGTTTCTGCAACAGAGGGTGACAACGTAACAACAAAGTCTGATAATATCCCATGGTACAAGGGACCTGCTCTTTTATCATACCTCGAGGATGTTGACATAAAGGATGAGAACGAGGAAGAGGGCTTTTACATGCCTGTACAGAGAGTCTGCCGTCCTGACCATACCTTCCGTGGCTTCCAGGGCCAGATAGAGGCCGGAGAGGTAAAGGTGGGCGATGAAATCACCACACTGCCAAGCAATGAGACGGCCCATGTAAAGAGCATCCATGTGGGTGATAAGCTAAGCGATAGCGCATTTACAGGCCAGCCGGTTACAATCCAGCTTGACAGAGAGGTGGACGTATCAAGAGGCTGCGTGCTCACAATCGGTTCAGGAGCAAAGGTGGCTTCATCTATCACAGCTACAATACTCTGGATGGATGACGATGAGCTCTTTAAGGGAAAGAATTTCTTCTTCAAGCTAGGTACCAAGTCTATACCGGGCATCGTAACAGAGATAGAGCATACTATCGATGTAAACACAGGTGAGGAAAAGCCTGCCGACAAGCTCAAAAAGAACGAGATAGCAGTTGTAAAGATTGCATTCTCGGACAAGATAGTCTGCGATAAGTTCAAAAATCACAAGACACTCGGTGAGTTCATCTTAATCGACCGTGTGACGGATATGACATCTGCCTGTGGTGTGGTTGAAGAGGTACACACAGAGGAAAGCGGCCTCTACGAGGGAAGAGTAGACAGAAACGTAAGAGCTGCAATCAAGGGCCAGAAGGCAATCACCGCCGTATTCGTAGACGGAGTGGATGGTGTAAACCGTGGCTTTGTGGAGGATGTCGAGAAAGCCTTAAATATAGACGGACGTCATACTTATCTCTACGCACCAAAGGAGGGTGAGGAGTTCGTAAATGTAGTCAAGCACCTAAGCCATGCCGGAATACTCGTACTTCTGCTCATCAGCCAAAAGCAGGAGAAGGAGCTTGAAGCCGACAAAGTTGAGTTCACAAAGGAATGGAACAAAAACGGCAGAGATGTGGACAAGGCTGCGGAGTTTATCAAAAAGCAGTCGGTATATGACGGCGTGATCGTAAACACAAGTGAGTATATCTAATCCCCCACCAATTTCCACGTTGAAAAGCACGCCCCAATGTGGTAAAATTGACAAAGATAATTTAAAGAAAAACACACAGGAGGATTAACATACAATGGAAAGCTACAAGAGCGAATTTATAGACTTTATGGTGGAGAGTGACGTGCTGAAATTTGGTGATTTCACATTAAAGAGCGGCCGTAAATCACCATTTTTCATGAATGCGGGAGCATATGTGACTGGCTCACAGCTTAAGAGACTCGGAGAGTACTACGCAAAGGCTATCCATGCAAACTACGGAGATGACTTTGATGTATTATTCGGACCTGCATACAAGGGAATTCCGCTTGCAGTGGTAACAGCTATCGCATACCATGAGCTCTATGGCAAAGAGGTGCGCTACTGCTCAGACAGAAAAGAGGCAAAGGATCACGGTGCAGACAAGGGAGGCTTCCTTGGAAGCAAGCTTAAGGATGGCGACAGAGTAGTAATGATAGAGGATGTCACCACATCAGGCAAATCAATGGAGGAGACAGTTCCAAAGGTAAGAGAGGCTGCTGATGTCACAATCGTAGGCCTTATGGTGAGCCTCAACAGAATGGAAGTCGGACAGGGCGGCAAGGTAAGCGCACTCGATGAGATTCATGAGAAGTATGGCTTTGAGGGCAGGGCTATCGTTACAATGGAAGAGGTCACAGAGTATCTCTACAACAGAGAGCATGATGGCAGAGTAGTCATTGATGACACAATCAAAGCAGCTATAGATGAGTACTATAAGCAGTACGGCTGCAAATAGGAGAATATAAATTGCTTGGCAGAAGAAAACGTAACAGGTATAAGTTTACGGAAAAGAAGCAATCTAAGAGGGGGATAGCTGCACTTGTTGTGGCTATCCTCATAGAGATTGTATATATAGTTTTTTTGAATGCGGCATTCAGAGGAGATGGCAATCTGTCTATGTATTATGGCAGTGCCGGTATACTGATGCTTGGCATATCTCTGGCAGATTTCGGGTTTGCCATCAGAAGCCTCTTTGATGAGGAATCATTCATGACGTTTCCACGACTGGCAGTGCTTTTTTCACTCATAGCGGTAATCAGCTGGGGAGGAACATATGCTGCAGGTTTTATTATATGAAAGAAAGATTATAGGGATATATGAGTTATAAAGAGATTTATGAGCTCTCCAATGAGCTTTACGCAGAGAGATTAGAGCTTGTGGAGGAGCGGATAGAACAGATTATCAGAGAGCCTGCGATAGAGCCGGCTTTTGCAGATTATTTCACAAGTGCGGCAAAGTGCATCAACACTATTAAAAACCATAGCGCAGATAAGGAATTTAACGATTTATTCTATTCACAGTTTGATAAAGAAAATTACGAGAAAAGCTATGCCAACCCGGCATACGCCGTAAAGGTGCTCGGAGATGAGTATGGTCAGCTTTTATCAGCTGTATATGCAAAAATTGCCGGAAGCATTACACATATCTATCAGGGTGATATAAAATATCTCTGCATTTATGCAGAGCTTATTGTAGAGCTATACAATTATTTTGAGAATGCCAATGAGCTGAGTCCTGATGAGATAAGGGGCTGTATATATTCGTTCATGCATGATTATGAGGAGATATTTGCAGAGGATGACAACAGAGCACTCCTTGACCCGGCTTATGATTACTATACAGAGCTTGTAAATGAGGCAGATTTGTCAAATGATGATTATCTGTATTCCTACGGACTGTATGTCGGAGAGAATGAGCGCGCCGGCAGAGCGCATCTGGCTTCGTTTTCAGATGAGGAGATACAGGCCATGGCAGATACCTATACAGAAGGATACCGCATTGGCTTTATTACCTGCAACAAGGATATCTCAAAAAAGTCGGTGGTTCAGGTGCTTTATCCGCTTGGCTTTGAGCGTATGATAAGAGCAGCATTAAAGAATTTTGAGAAAATGGGTATGAAGCCTGCCATGAGACCATTTTCCACATCGGTCAATAAGCAGTTTGACTATGACCACAAGGAGGATATGGCACTGTGGCTTGACAAGGCATATGTGGAGTATCGTCTTGAGTGCATGCACAATGCACTTGAGAGAATGAAGGATGTAGCATGCAAATGTGGAGGACCGGCTGTCATAGAGATATTTGGAGAGGAGCCGTTTGCTCCGGTTTCAAAGAAGGAGGCTGCGCACTATAATGATGAGCAGCAGAAGCTTGCAGTCCATATGACAAGTGTGCGTTCACAGTATATGAACAGCTATATCCATAGCGAGGACAGAAGCTTTACGATTATCGCCTATCCGTGTGCTGCAATCGGATCTGATTATAAGGAGATTTTTACGGAAACCGTAAAGATTAATACGCTTGATTATGCACTTTACAGAGATATGCAGCAAAAAATCATAGATGTGCTCGATACGGCAGACAGGGTGCATATCGTCGGAACAAACGGCAACAGGACAGATTTGTATGTCAAGATTCATGAGCTTAAGGAGCCTTCAAAGGAGACGGCTTTTGAAAACTGTGTGGCTGATGTAAATATCCCTGTCGGAGAGGTGTTTACTTCACCGGTGTTAGAGGGCACAAACGGCAAGCTGCATGTCAGTCAGGTATATCTCAATGAGCTTAATTTCCTTAATCTGGAAATCGACTTTAAGGATGGCATGATTGATAAATATACATGCACCAATTTTGAGGATGAGGAAGAAAACAGAAAGTATATATCAGACAATGTGCTTTTCCATCATGACACACTGCCTATGGGTGAGTTTGCCATAGGCACCAATACGACAGCCTACCGTATGGCGAGAGTATACGATATCGCGGCAAAGATGCCTATTCTCATAGCAGAGAAGACAGGACCGCACTTTGCAGTGGGTGATACCTGCTACACATACGATGAGGACAATATGACATATAACCCTGACGGAAAAGCAATCATTGCAAGGGACAATTCAGTTTCCATCCGCAGAAAAGAGGATATATCAAAGGCATATTTCAACTGCCACACGGATATCACAATACCATATGATGAGCTTGGAGCAATCACAGTTATTCGACACGATGGCTCAACCTGTGATATAATAAGAGATGGCAGATTTGTGCTTGAGGGCGTAGAAGAGTTGAACAAACCGCTCGATACGCTTGATGAAGAAAGTAAATAATTGTTAGACATATAAGGAGGATAAAATGGCAAAGGTTGGAATAGTTATGGGCAGCGACTCAGATTTAAAGGTGATGAGTAAGGCAGCAGATATGCTAGAAGAGCTCGGCATAGAGTATGAGCTCACCATCATCTCGGCACACCGTGAGCCGGATGAGCTTATTGAGTGGACAAGAGGCGCTGAGAATAGAGATGTAAAGGTAATAATAGCAGGAGCGGGAATGGCAGCAGCACTTCCTGGAATGTGTGCAGCACTTTTTGCACTTCCTGTTATCGGAGTACCGCTTTCAGGAAAGAATCTGGATGGAATGGATGCAGTGTTCTCAATCATGCAGATGCCACCTGGAGTGCCTGTTGCCACAGTTGCAATTGACGGTGCGAAAAATGCAGCAATACTTGCAGCAAAGATACTCGCAGCAGGTGATGATGCAATCCTTGAGAAAATCAAAAAGTATACAGCAGATATGAAGGCTCAGGTTGTAGCAAAGGATGCGAAACTCAAACAGGTTGGATATAAGCAGTACCTTGCTGAGAAATAGATTGGATTGTCATCTATAGGAGGGTTTTTATGGGTATATTGCAAAAGGCAGACAGATGTATGGATGAGGCAGCAGCCTTATTTGGCGAGAATAAGCTTTTTTTGGCAGAGAAGAAGGCACAGGAGACAGCTGGTCTTTATAAGAGCTGTGGCGCATATGAGCAGATGGCAAAGACTGTCAATTTTATGGGAGTCATATATGCATCTATTGGAGATGTAAGCATGTCGATTGACTGCTACCTAGAGGCTATGGATGTAGCTGTGGAGCAGGGGTCAACTGAGATAATCATGCTTGTAAACAATAATATCGGCTCACTTTATATGGAGCTTGGATTGTATGAAAAGGCTATCAGATATTTCAACGAAGCACTGGAGCTGTGCAAGCCACCGCTGCATGGAGAGAGGGATAGCTATTATCAGGAGCTTCTCATGCTTCATCTGAATATGTGCATATCATACACAGGAATTAATGAGTTTGAAAAGGCAGAAAAGCATCTTTCTGACGCGATACTCTTTAATGAGATAGCTGGCAGCGCTAAAAACAGATTTCTGATAGACATGTCACAGGCACATATGCTATGGAAGATGGGAAATGAGGATGAGGTCAGAGATCATGTGGAAGAGCTGGTTGAGGGTGCGATAAACAATATCAATTCTGCCGATTATGTGCTTGAGATACTAAGCCTTTGCAATCTATTTATGAATATGGGGGAGTTCGATGCATGGAAAAAGGTTATTGTGGAGTATGAACGCTTTGCTATTGAAACGCAAAATCTGTTTTTCCAGAAGACCTGTGTCAAGATGTGGATGAAATATGAGAGCGCCATGGGTGATACAGAGGCGTACAACAAGCTGTGCGTATATTACGCAAATCTCCACTCTATGCAGGTGAAGGAGCAGATAAAGCGTCTTGGTGATACAATCGACCTTAAGCTTCAGCTTCAGGAGACTGAGTATGAGCGCCGTAAGGCAGTCAGACTCAACTACACAGATATGCTTACAGGCATGGGCAATAAGTTCAAGATGCGAAACGATTTTGAAAAGCTTGTGAGCAAAAATCAGGATTCAGATGGTGCAGGAATCACGTTTGGAGTAGTGGATATAGATTTCTTCAAGTCATTTAACAGAAACAGTGGCAGAGTCACCGGTGATGCAGTGCTAAAAGAAGTGTCATCCATAATAAATGAGAGCATCAAAGATAAGGGAATGGGGTATCATTTCTATGGTGATGAATTCTACATAATCCTGCAGGAAACGGATGAGGATATCATTAAAAATATAGCCGAGCATATAAGACTTGAGCTTGCCAAAAAACAGATACTTCATGAGAGCTCTAAGGTGGATGAGTATCTGACTGTATCACAGGCATATGTTACCGCCCCAGATGTAAAGGTGCCGGACGAGTTTTCAAAGCTGTTCAAGACGGTGGATGAAGTGCTCGATGATGTGAAGGAAAAGGGTAGAAATGCATATAAGATAGTCTGATGCTTTAAGCGTATAAGACAACTATAAAAAGACACGCAGCCGTAAAACGCTGCGTGTCATTTTTGATGTAGCTATATATACAGTTATAGCTATACTTGTACTTATACTTAATATGTATGCTTAATAATTAAAATCCCGGGTTGTCTGTCACACTAAGGTGTGTACGGACAACCCGGGATTTATTCGGTTGTGACTCATACAAAAATGCAGTTACTTTCCTTGTATTTATAACTGTTTAATGTTACTATAATTTTATCAGAAAACAGGCAGAAGGAGTGCGCATATTATGGCATTAAACATTCCGGTGGGAATCTCGAATTTCACAGAAATAAGATCGAATAATTATTATTATGTTGCATCAGAGGTTGTGAGATGAATATAAATAGTATAAAAAAACTATCCGGAAATATTATTTCGCTTGCTCTTTTTTATTTTGTCTTTCTGTGCAGCGAGTATATGTTTGATAACAGAATGGCTGTATTTACTGATTCAAACGGTGTGGTTATGGCACAGAGCTTTATTTTAGGCAGCAGTGTGCCGGGATTTTTATCATATTATTTTATTGACAGATTTTGTGACAGAAGGAGCTTTAATAAAAAAATAATACTATGCATTTTAGGTGTGCTCTCTTTGATATGTATGATAGGCATATATCTGACAGGAAGCTATGCAGGAGAGCTGCTTTTGGGAATTATTCTGTTTATTGCGCTGGGATATTTTGGAAGCCTTGTCCATACACAGGCGGCTCTTGCCGTGAAGCGGCTTGATGATGGTTTAAATGGAATTACACAGCTGGCAGGAATATCATACGGAATTGGAATTTTGCTGCAGCTTGTGCACAATAATCTGATAGCGGATGGTATGTGTCAGGTGATTTTTCTTGCGGCGGCTATGATTATTATGACAGTATTCTGCGCAGGAAGCTTATGTGAGGTGTGTGGGTATTTAAGCTCTGATGGTGTATCTTCTGTGGAAAATACGGATACAGGGAGTGCAGATAAGGGCTATGTGTATGAGCCTAAAAAGCTTGGAATAATCCTTATATTGATTGTGTTTGTCATGACATTTGTGTTTGCAACACTTGATAATGCTGTTACACTGGTTCATGCTGCAGGAAGTGTGGATATCGGGCAGTGGCCAAGAATTATTCTGGCATACAGCGGTATTGTTGCCGGATTTTTATATAGTGCGGATGATAATAGGATGATGGATTTTATCATGTATATAGTGCTTTTGCTTTCCACAACATGTCTGATTGTGATTAGCTGTGGAGGCCCTTTTATGATAGGGCTTATCATTTTTTATCTGTCAGCAGGATTTTTCTCAGTCTATTTTGCTTCAAGATTTATGATATTTGCATGTCATACTGATAAGCCGGCGCTTTGGGCCGGGATGGGCAGAGCTGTGAACAATACAGCTGCTGTCGTGGTGGCAGGGGTATCACTTTATATCATGAGAGCACCGCAGTATGTCACCATGATTACCGGTGTGCTATTGTTTGCGGTGACCAGTGTGATTGTATTTGCTTATCATGAACAGCTGCGCAGGGGTGATACAGAAATATATTCATCCGTTGCATCGCATAATCCGGATAATGTGTATAGAAAGAGACAGGCAGAGGACAAAGCTGAAATAACAGTCCATGAGACAGTCAAAATGACAGATGATGAATTGCTTGAGCTGTTTGCGCAGGAATTTCATCTCACACCGCGTGAGGGTGAAGTACTTGCTTATCTTTTGCATTCTGATGAAAGTATGCAGGAGGTGGCAAAGCAGCTGGCAGTTTCGCGTGCAGCTCTTTACAGACATATTGCAAATATGAATGAAAAAACACAGACCAAGGCTCGCATGGGACTGGTACAGTTCTATTACAGCTGGACGCGTGAAAAACAGTGATTTTATGGGACTTTTGACATTTTGAGACGAATGTCAACTGTCCTTTTTTTGTGTGTAATGGTACAATTCTCCTATCACAATAACTTGTAAAACGCATAATGATATGAGGCTTAGTGTTTAGAGAGTTATCACGTAGTATGCGTGGAAGGGAGAATGAGGCAGTATGAATAAAATCAAAAGAATAATGGCTGTTATGCTTGCACTTGTTATGGTACTTGCGATTGCGCCGGTGCAGCATATATGGGCAGAGGGGGAGCAGCATGAGAATCAGCAGCCGGGTGAGGGCAGACCGGGAGAACCACAGCAAAATCAGCAGCCGGGCATGCCGCCACAGGGAGCAACACAAACAATACAGCTTCGTGTGGAGGGCGATGCGGCAGGCACAGATGAGCTGGCAGCACTTGTAATGGTAAGTCTTGATAATGGGGCAAATTATAAGTCGTTGAAGGAGCTTGCGTCAGATGCAAATTCAAAGGTACAAAAGAAAGGAAGCTCATATGAGTTTGATTCAGCTGTTACAAGCATCATGGCATATCTGACTGATGAGGCAGGCCGCTATATGCTCCAGACACCTGTGCAGATAGGAAAGAATAATGCAGTGACAATCAATGCAGGTCAGACCTTTATCCAGATAGATAAGGTACGCTACACAGTAACGTGGGCATATGATGCAAAGAGATATGGTGAGGATGCATATCTGGAGCATGGTACGGCGAAAATCATCAAGGTAGGTGACAAGACAGATTTCACAGACTGGGATATGTATGGAAGTAATCCGGGTAATAAGGATGGTGGAAATCTGGTAGTAGAGCCTGGTCAGCAGGTAACTGTTGAGCTTGTTCCGGATTATGGCTATCAGCTTGACAGTGTATCCCTTAATGGAAATACTCTTGTACCGCAGGATAAAAAATCTACATTTACTTTCACAATGCCACAGACAAATGTACATTTCAAGGGTGCCTTTGTAAAGGCAGCTGATGTCACAGACGTAAGCTCTACAGCAGTAGGAAAAATTGAAATCAGCGATGGTGATAATGCCGCAGCATCGGGAAATCTGAAGATAGATGTATCAGACAGTGCTTCGGATACTACAAAAGCAAATGAACAGATTACTGCTTCAGATGGAGTAAAGAAAGAGGTTGTTGCCAATCTGGATATTTCCCTTCAAAATATAGTAAGCAAGGGAACAAATATGCAGGAAATCAGTGATGATAATTACTGGGTAAATAATATTACTGAATTTGAGAAACCAATCAGACTTGATGTTGCTATCAAGGATTTTGATAAAAACAGTGAGTATTCTGTTGTCAGGGAGCATAATGGAAGCTATGATGTGCTTGATGCAACAGTTTCAGACGGCAAAATTTCATTTGAGACAAATAAGTTCTCAACCTATGTAATTGTTAAGAAAACAGCTGAGAAAGCAGTCGTTACAAACCCTGATACAGTAGTAAAGCCTCAGGATGACAAGAAGCCGGCTGATATCAAGACCACAGATAAAACTGATAAGGTGGCTGATAATGGCGGGAATGAAACAAAGCTTCAGAATATAAAGAACGAAAAAGCAGCAAAAACAGATGACAATATGAATGTCTCTCGTATGCTTGGAATGCTTCTTATCGGAGCAGCAGCTGTAGCTTTTTCTTTCCGAAAGAAGTTACTGTAAAATAATAGAATCTAAAAAATAGATGCAAAATATAAAAGCCGCTGCGTGCATGCAGCGGCTTTTTAACATTTATAAGCTTAAGGCTCTCTTATAATGCTTCCTGAAGTATCTTCACATCCCACTTATTCATCATATCGCCCTCTTTAGCTGCTTCGCCGGTGATCAGGTCAACCATTCCTGCAAGGCTTGCAGGGAGAGTCTGCTTTTCATCAGTGAAATTCATCACAAAGTAGAAGCGTGTATTTTCGCTCTCGCGGCATGTGATTTCAAGACCTGTCTCTTCAGCAATGACACCTGATACAGACACTTCATTTGTGGCTTCATCAAGCACCCTTGCAAGTCCGGCTGCCTCAAGCTGTGTGGCAACATAGTATACATGGCCTTTTCCATAGATGTTTTTTGTGACAGCAGGCATTCCTGCATAGAAATCGCTTTCATATGTGGCGAGAACTTCTGCACCTTCCGGGTGCATCAGGTCGCACAGCAGATTGCATTTATATTCTTTTCCATCCGAAAAACTTACAGTGTTTGACTGCTCCGGTGCGAGCGCGTCAATTTCCTCAACCCAGACACCTGCCATCTCGCGAAGCGGTCCCGGATATCCGCCCAGATGCACGTTGTCAGACTGGTCCACAATACCACTCATAAATGTTGTGATGAGAGTACCGCCGTTTTTCACAAACTGCTCAAGCTTTTCCTTCATGCCTTCCTTTACCATGTACAGAACAGGTGCGGCAATCACCTTATACTTTGAAAAATCACCATCAACCGGAATCATATCGACAGAGATATTTTTGTTGTAAAAATACTCATAATAGTGGTGAATCTGGTCAACATATTTAAGGTCCCTGGTAGGTCCGCTTGTGTACTCAAGTGCCCAGTAATTGTCCCAGTCAAAGATGATTCCCACATCTGACTTATTGCGTGTGCCGAGTGTCCTTGTGCCGAAGCTTTCAAGCTCCCTTCCAAGCTGTGCAGTCTCTCTGAATACTCTTGTGTCGTTTGTTCCGACATGTGCTATTACAGCACCGTGGAATTTCTCGCAGCCGCCCTTGCTTCGTCTGAGCTGGAAGAACTGGATAGTGTCTGCACCGTGGGCTATGGTCTGATAGCTCTGTGCACGCATCTGTCCCGGACGCTTCAATGAATTGTAGTGCTGCCAGTTCTGCTGGCTTGGAGTCTGCTCCATGAGCATGAAAGGCTCATTCTTAAGACCACGCATCAGGTCGTGAGTCATCGCAACCATGCTCCATGGTGTGTCGTATGCAGGGTAATTATCCCACGAAACGATATCCATCTCCTTAGCCCACTTGAAATAGTCAAGGCCCTTGAAGGTACCCATCAGGTTTGTTGTGACAAGCGCATCGGGAATGATAGATTTAACGGCATCGCGCTCCAGCTTATAGCAGTTCAGCATGCTGTCAGAGTAAAAACGTCTGTAGTCTGTTGATATTCCGGCAAAGCTTGTCATGCCGCCCCATGCCTCCTCGCTGAGCTCGTTGGGTACGACTATCTCATCCCAGTCGTAGAAGGTGTGTCCCCAGAACTCTGTGTTCCAGGCATCATTTACAGCATCAAGGGTCTTGTACTTATCCTTGAGCCATACACGAAACTGCTTCTGGCAGTTGTCACAGTAGCAGTATCCGCCGTACTCATTATTGATGTGCCATACAGAAATATTTTTATTGCCGCTATAGCGTTTTGCAAGCTCTGTCGCAAGAGCCTTTGCGTACTTCTGATATACCAGGGAGTTCGGACAGAAATTGTGTCTGGCTCCAAATTTATGCTGGCGTCCCTCGTAGTCGGTGCTCATCGTCTCAGGATATTTTTTGACCATCCATGCAGGCAGTGCCGCTGTAGATGTTGCCATGACGATGTCATAGTTTTCGTTTGAGAGCATATCAACGATCTCGTCAAGCTCTGTGAAATTATACTCATTCTCAGACGGCTGTATTTTAGCCCATGAAAAAACGTTGATTGTGGCACTGTTGATATGGGCATCCTTAAAGTATGCCATGTCCTGCTCCCAGACCTCCTTAGGCCACTGGCTTGGATTGTAATCTCCTCCGAAAAGGATTCTTTTAAATTTTGACTGCATTTTTTTCCTCCGTTATGGTATTAACCCCAATATTATGATATTCTTAAACTATAAGTATGTTTCCTTATGCACTAATCATATAATATATTTACGGAAAATAGTATAACATCATAAACCAAATTATATAACATTCTGAAACTAAAGCGTTTTTGAAAGGAGAAATCATGCCTATTTATTTTGGAAGCAATTTCGCAAGAGATCCGTTTCAATTCGACTCAGTCGGTAACGACTGGGAGCAGGAAAGCGTTACCCGCCCTGAAGGATATCCGCTGTACCATTATTTACAGACAAAGGAGGGCATGGGTGAGGTGACGGTATACAGCAGAAATCAGGCTGTTTCAGACAATGTTTTGTCAAACAGTCATACGATAGAGCTGCAAAAGGGGCAGGGGATTCTTATTGCGCCAAATGTGCCGCACTCCTATCACAATAAAAACATGACTTCCGGCAATACCCTGCCATGGAAAACAGAGTTTGCCACTTTTACAGGGACAATGGTGGCAGCCTTCAGGGAAATGTTTGATGAAAAGGAATACCGGCTGATTGATGAGAATAAGGGGATGGAGGTGTCGGAAGCGATTAACAGGGCAGTAGAAGACTTTAAGGAACGCTCCAGTGATACGCAGATGCTCTCGCTCGACTGTTATGGCATCATGCTTTTGCTTTCGGACCAGTCTAACCACACACACGATAGCGATGACCAAAGCTATGTGCGTTTTATAAAGCCTGTTATAGATGCTATAGAAGAAAGCTACATGGACGATATCAGTGCCAAGGAGCTTGCCGATCGTGTATTTGTATCGCAGCAATATCTATCGCGTGTTTTTACGGAGTTTATGAACTGCTCGGTGTATGAGTACCTGACAAACTACCGTATCAATAAAGCCAAGGAATTACTGCTTATAAACAGCAGGCGCAAGGTGCAGGATATAGCATCTGATGTGGGATACTCAGATGCCAGCCATTTTATCGTCATGTTCAAGAAACTTACCGGGATGACACCGGCGCAGTTTCGGAAACTGCATATATAAGGGGATGCAACTGTTTCTTGTATTTAATAGGGTTTGATGTTAAGATATATTTATCAGAAATATGGTGCGAAAATGAATAGCTACAATTGTTTTATAAGAATTAGGAAGTGATAATATGAGTGATAGAAACCGGATATTATGTGAGTTCAGAAATAAGACAAAAAGCATTATGGGTGATTCGTTAAAGCAGATGATATTATATGGTTCATATGCAAGAGGAGATTATGGAGATAATTCAGATATGGATATAATGGTTTTGACGGAGCTGACGGATGATAGGATTATACAGATAGAGGATGAAATATTTGATGCAGCTTATGATATTGAACTTGAGTATGGTGTGCCGATAAGTGTGAATATTAAAAATGAAAAACACTTTAAAAATTGGGTAAACAGCTTGCCGTATTATTCAAATATACAAAAGGAGGGAATTATTATTGCTTGAGGAAAATTGTATTAGTTTAGCAAATATAGAATGGAAACGTCAATGGAAACTTTAAATGTTGCCAGGGAGTGTTTAGAAAACAAACATTTTAAAGATTACAGGAGTTCGCTCCACTATTAGAGGTACAAAACAAGTTCAGTCCATACAGAAATGCGCAAAAAAGGCAATCACATAAAAAGTTCGTGATTGCCTAATTTTTTTAGCATTTATTGTTTCAGGGTTATGATTGTATGGAAAGTACCGGAATCATTATCATAATACATTTGCAAATTTCCGTGATATTGTTTCACGACTTTTTTAATACTCTTGATTCCGAAGCCATGTCTGCCCTTATTTGCTTTATGGGATACAGGAAGTCCATCCTGATCATACACAGGGGTGCTTCGGCAGGAATTTATGAGTATGATAATAATAAAAGGTGAATTTTCCTTTTTTTCTACGGTAAGCTCAATAAAAGAATCAGGGATGTTATCTGCTGATTCCAATGCATTATCCAATAAGTTACAGAATAACGATGTCAAATCGTGCTGGTAAATATTTTGAACAGTATCACTTCTGATATCAGTATGAAAAACAATGTGCTTCTCGTTGCATTGTCGCTGATAGCGGCAGAGAATTGCATTCAGCATTTCATTATCGCAGATTTTTGAGGTTTCTTTTAAGTCAGAAGATTCCAAAAGCTGTTGTATATAAGCATTTATTTTATCAGAATCATTTTTTTCATTGAGTAATTTGATAGATTGAAGATGTTTTTTTATATCATGGATCAGAATACTTTGATTTTCACTTTGCGAAAGTATCATTTCATAGTATTGGGCAAAATCCGATTCTTTCTGGAGCAACAACTGCATATCGGTATATTCCTGTGATTTTTTCTGATTATATTGGTTGATGCCAAATACAAGCAGATTGACCATCAGCAAAAAAACAGCACAGATTGTTACCATAAAATCAACAGGTTGGGCAAAGGCTGATGTTTCACCAATAGCAAGAAAAGTAAACATAATAAAAACAGACGAAACCGGAATTAGCATTAAAAGAAGTCCTGAGCGATCGTACTGTTCCTGATTTATATTTTTTCCTTTGAGCAGATGAATTAATAAATAGATGACTGCAAAAAATAAAATCTTGCTAAAAACCGTATAAAAAATAATTCCGGCATCTGTTTCTAAGACAAAATGCGGAAAAAACCTTGATATAATTCCGAAAACTGCAAGTTCAGATAGTCCCATAATTGCTGTAAGTATGGCGGAATGGAATAGTGCCAATAACAACTTGAGCTTAAACAACATATAAAGAAAAATAGTGTTAATCACAAAAAAACTGATGGCATTAAGCCCTGTTTGTCCTAGCAGGGAAATAAGAAACAATATAGCATAAAAAGCACTCAATAGTGCCAGTTTTATTTTATTGCTATAAGAAGAGGTAAAAAGGCTGGAGGCGTATTGCCATAATATAACCGCTTCTGTAAAAAAGCTAAAAAAAAGTAAAATGATATGTTCCATCTATTTTTACCTCATACTTTCCAGATATAGTAGATAAGCATTTTTAAATGAACTGTATTTCCTGCGTGTCAGGTAGGCGGTAATCTGCTGATTCGATAAATGTATGGTTGAATGATCAAAGTCTACAATATGTTCGAAATTAACAATAAAGCTTCTGTGTGTTTGGAAAAAGCTGTTTTTGGGGAGATGTTCCAGCCAGTAGTCCATATTATGAATGGAGTCAAAATCCTGCCGGGCAGTATGTACAATTACTTTTCGTTCCTGTGCTTCTATGGCAATGATTTGAGAAGCGGGAAACGAATACACACCCTGTTTAGTTTCAACAGGAATTTTGGTAGTAATGGAATTGTAATATGTTAAGGCATCTTTCATATTTCGGAAAAAACGCTGTTTGTCCAAAGGCTTTGAAAGATAGCGGAATACATGAAAACGCATTGCCTCATCCAAATATTCGGAATAAGAGGTAACAACAAAAATTATGACATTTTTATTTGCTTTTTTTAATTCATTTCCTACGAAAATCCCATTCATACCGGGCATCTCAATATCCAGAAAAACAATATCTTTTTCGTTTTTATCAGCCAATAAAGATTCGCCACTGGTAAAGGAAACTAATTCGGGACATTTTAAATGGTTTGATTCAAAGTAGGATTCAATATATTTCTGTAATTGTTCTATTATCAGAGTATCGTCATCACAAATTAAAATACGCATTTTTGCACCTGGCTTTCTAATGAATGTATATATACATACATCTTATCATATAGAATTTCCAAATGCAAAAAATGCGTATGAAAAGACGAAAATCGACCAAAAATGGACTGAAAATGTCGTTTGGTGCAAAATGGGTTGAAATAATGTCTAAAACAAAGAAAATGAAATTAGATTAAGTAAATCGCAAACAAAGAAAAGGAGAAGATGATTAGTGAAAAAGAAAATAAGAAAAATTGGGATGTTAAGTAGTATAGCATTGATGGTATGTTTGGGGGTAACCGGATGTTATCCGGACGGAAAAGTATCATTGGAAGAAAAAAAAGAAACAGATAGTAACCAGATTAATATTGATGAAAATGCTTCGCATATTGAAGGCAAATTGGATGAGGGATTATTTGTGAATGCCCAAACAGACATAAAATCTGATGCGGATTGGCATGATAATAATGTGATTTTAAAAAGCTGGGATGTAGACAAAGTGAGTAATGTTTTTGGAAATGGAAGAAATATTTCTGAAAATAAAACCATGCCTAATATGCATAATGATAATTTGAATGATAATTATATATATTGGGATGACGGAAGTTCGATTGTTATACAGAACGGCAATTTACAATATAATACGAAAACAGAATTAGAGTACTCATATTTAGGATATTTATATGGAACCATGCCATATCTTACAGATGAAACTACAGAAAAATTTCCTGAAACAGAGATTTCAGGTATTGATAAAGAAGCGGCTATTGAACAGGTGAAAAGTATTCTGGATGAAATTGGTGTAGAAGTTTCTAAACCCAGAGTGTATTCTCTGACATATGAGAAGTTGGAAGAAAATACTGATTATTCACAAACTGATCCAAATGGAAATGCACCTCATCAGTGGACAAAGGAAGATGCGGCGTATGCCATAGTCTTTAAAGGCACAATAGATACGCTGCCGATAACGGAAGTTGGATATAGAAGTGGACCGGCTGCAGGAGAAAGGATTGTGGGAATTGTGGGAAAACAAGGACTCATAGCTTTTCATGCACTTAATATATATGAACTCGAAACAGAAAATGAACTTTCAGATGAAATATTGACCACACAAACAGTTTTGGAAAATATCCAACAAAAGTTCAGAAATATTATGATTACTGATAAAGTTGAAATCGAAAAAATTAATTTAGAGTATGTTCCGGTATTAAAAAATGTTGAAAAAGGGGAGTATGAGTTAAAACCTATGTTTGTATGTATGGCAAGGCAAAATATTGAACATTCGACAGATAAGGAAGACAATGGTCTGATAGGAGACAGCAGTATTTTTCCAATAATTTTTGACGCTCAAACCGGAATGGAAATTCAGATAGGAGGTACATATTGATTCTACAACAATTGAAAGCAGATTACAAAAGAATATTCAGTTCACCTAAAATGTATTTATCAATATTAGGAGTTGTGCTTTTGTGTTATATAAGTACAGAAAAATATATACATGGCAGTGTAGATATATATTACATATTGGATATTTTAATTGGGTTGAGCGTTTTCAAAAAATTGATAATTATTTTTTCGGCGCTGCCTTGTGTGACAGGTTTTTATGACGATTGGAAACATCAATATATAAAAAATATAGTCATTCGAACGGGAAGAAGAAATTATATTATATCCAAAATCGTGGTGTGCGTATCAATTTCTTTTCTGGTAGTTTTCTTGGGAATTTTGATTTTCATAGGTCTATTAATTGGTATGGGATTCGATTATAGCGGAATAAACGGAATGGGTTTAGATGAGAATATGCCATATGGCATTTTTCTATATCAAAAGCCATTTTTATATGTATGTTGTATCGTCAGTATTTATGCAGCATCAATGGCAGTTTGGGTAATGAGTGGATTAATGATTTCATCATATATTCCTAATAGTTTTGTTGCAATATGTTCACCGCTCATTTTTAGTTATTTATTAGAAGAGATAACGGGTCTTTTACCGCCATATTTTAATATGTATCTGTTGGCGAAAGCAAGTAATGTATTGGGGAAAAATGCAACGTATAGCTATTTGTATACGATATTCATATTTACAGTACTTATATTAGGCCAGGGTTTGATTTTCGCAAAACGGGTAAAAAGGAGGTTAGGGAATGAAATCAGTTAAAATTTCTTTGATTGTTGCAATACAAAATATTAGAAAATGGAGAACAAATTATCGGATTTGGATATTAGTGATATTAACTATGATATTTGTTCAATGTTATACAAAGGAGATTTCAACAAATGCATTGGCTATGGGGATGAAAAGCTCACCTTGGCTATATCCATTTTTGTATACAGATCGCTATATACGAATCCTTTTTATGTTGCCGTTGATATTTATATATTGTGACGCTCCTTTTATAGATAAGAATCAGATATATATATTAATGAGATGTAAGAGAAAATTATGGAGCATTGGTCAAATTATTTATATTTTTATGACATCAGCAATGTATTTTTCTTTAATAGCAGCTATGACGATTGTGCTAAATATAAGAAACATAGAGTACATGAATGACTGGGGAAAGGTATTAGGTACATTGGCTTTTTCAAATGTTCCGTTGGTAAAAGGGACTGCAGTAACAATAAGTACTTATATTTTAACATATTTTACACCTACTCAAGCGATGTTCTTCACTTGGTTATTATCTGTTTTGTGCGGAGGAATTTTAGGCTTAATTATATATGGGTGCAATGTTATTTCAAAGTCAAAAGTTGTTGGAATAGTAGCTTCAGGATTTTTGGTTATCTTGAGTGCGGCAGTTTCAGGAAATGAAATGGCACAGTGGTTTTCGCCAGTCTCGTGGACAACATTAAATAAATTAGATGTGGGAAAATTGACACAATATCCTACATTTACTTATGTGATGGTTGTTTATATGACAGCGATTATTATTTTAAGTGTATGGATTATAAAAGTAATCGAAAAAAAGGATGTCGGAGTAATGATACGGGAGGTATAAACATGGAGAAGCTGATACAGATAAAGAATCTGACAAAATGTTTTGGAGAGACGAAGGTATTAGATAAGATAAATGTGAATTTCGATAGAGGACATATTTACGGAATCATTGGTAGAAATGGTTCAGGAAAATCTATGTTAATGAAATGTATATGTGGATTGGTTGTACCTACTTCAGGTGAAATAATAATAGATAATAAAAAATTAGGTACAGATATTGATTTGCCGGAAAATTTAGCAGGAATTATAGAAGAACCGGGATTTTTGGAAAACTATAGTGCATATAAGAATTTACAGTTTTTATCTATGATTAAAAATAAAATAGGGAAAGAAGAAATTATACAAACGTTAAAGAGCGTAAGACTTGATCCATACAGTAAATTACATGTTGGTAAATATTCTATGGGAATGAAACAAAGACTGGGAATAGCACAGGCAATTATGGAAAAACCAGAAATTTTAATTTTGGATGAACCAATGAACGGTTTGGATAACGATGGAGTTATGGAAATGAGAAAACTCTTTATTAACTTACGAGAAGAAGGAACAATGATTATAATTGCAAGCCATAATAAAGAAGATATAGAAGTGTTATGTGATGAAGTTTTTGAAATGGAGAAAGGTAAGCTTACACCTGTACAACACTAAACTGTCAAAACAACAGTGGAACCATTATTTAAGTAAATGGTTCAACTGTTGTCTTTGTATGTATAATATCATCTGCAATCCGTATTCCATATTTATCAAGGTCAACCCTGCCGTCTATGACGTCAATGCCATCCGCTCTTAGACGTTTAGCCTGTTCATCGGCTCCGCCGAAGGCAAATGCCCCTGACAGCTCACCCTTTGCATTTACCACTCTGTAGCATGGAATTTCATCAGGATTGGGATTCTTGTGCAGGGCATTGCCGACAGCCCGGCACATTTTTTTGTTGCCTGCAAGCTCAGCAACCTGTGCATATGTGGCAACACAGCCATTTGGAATCCTTTTTACAGCCTCATATATGAGCCGAGTCGGATTATAGGTGACAAGGTCATAGCTGTCTGCAATCATGTTTTTTATAGCGTCATCAGGTATGCTGCCATCGAGAATGATGGTATTCCAGTTGTCCTTGTTCTGGTGCCAGCCGGGGATGACCGATGGGAAGGCATCTCTCCAGAAGTCGCGCCATGCAGGAGATACCTTGACATTTAAGTTGATAAAACCATTGCGCTCGTAGGTCCACAGGAAAACCTTTTTGCTGTCCTTTACGCGGACGAGCTGCCAGTTTGGATCGTGGAATGGTGCTTCCTGATATGTATTTGGAAATGATAAGCCGTAGTCTAATGCTTCTTGTCGTGTTTTCATAGATTTTGCCTGCTTTCTTCATGGATAAATAATAGTCACTGTGTATCAGTAACATAAAATAGATGCAGGGCACTTGAAAATACAAATGCCCTGGTGTATAATCTACTTAGAAAGGTTATCGGATGTGTTATCCGATTGCCCTCAGTTGAGACTATGAAATAGCATCAAACTTTGGTCGAGTGGGATGCTATTTCTTTTTGTCGTTATGGTTATCTATGTAAGATAGAGCCGCAAAAACAACTAATAAAAGCGTAAGCACTTCTAATGTGTTCATTGGCATCATCCCTCTTTCGTAATACTAGAGGGCATAAAACATCAGAAAATCACATCCTGCTTTCTTTTTAATTATACAATTACAGTATAACATGAAAAGAACAAATGTTCAACTTTGAAATGACAATTTATTTATCTAATTCCCCATACAACCTCTCTATCTCCCCATCTTCCTTAGAATTAACAAACACCAGTGTATCATCAGTTTTTATCATGAGAATAGGAGCGTATCCGTCGAATACATACATGCTGCATTTTCCAAGAGTGCGTCCTTTGTACCTGCCGATATCATAGCTGTCGGTAGAGGCTCCATTTGTACGAAGGAAACTGTCATCCGGCAGCTCATCCAGAAGCTTAAGCTCTGTGATGTCATTTACATCAATCTCGCTAGTATAGCCACCGGCAGAAATAGTAAGGTTATTGTTTGTCAGAGTGATTTTTTCCTGTATATTAATCAAAGGAAGCATGCAGACAAACACCAGGATGATACAGCCGGCTATTATTGCACAGGTGATTCCTGTGAAAATCCACGCGCCTTTTTTAGCATAATTGAATGTGTAGTTGCCGGACTGCATGCGGTTTTCAATGAGAATATGTTTGTCGGCGGGATTATAGTAGTAGCCGGTTTTCCAGTATTCATCATCGTCCACATCTATTGGTGAGGTGTTGGCAGACAACAGTTCCTTCTTTCTGTTTAAGCCCATATAAATTGGAACAATAAATCCCAAAACGGCTATTAACTGAATGAAAATATACACATAATAGGATGATGTCGGAAGTATTCCGGTGATACCTGTGTATAATGCTACATAAATCCATGCGACAGCGTTTAGCCCGCTTAGGAGAAGCATTGCGATGCTTTTATATTTCTTCATAGTATTGTTGACAATAAGGTTGAGCTTTGAATCCATGCTGTATACGTGGCGCTCGCTTTTGTTTATAAAAGCATGAAATACCAGCGAAAGTGTGGATACTAAAACAGAGCACAAAAACAGCGAAATTATAAGGATATTGTAATGGGTGTCACCAAGCATAAAGTATGGTATATATGCTGCAAGCTCAGTAATTAAAAAGAGTGCGTGCCATTTATAGCTGACTGTCGTGGCACTGGCTTCTGCTGAAACGCGGGTGTCGATATAAACCTTTTTGCGTTGGGCTTCTATTATCCATCCGTTTTGTATTTTCAGAGCATACATTTCCCGGTGGGAGCTGTTTGGAATATGAATAATTCCAAAGATATATGCAAACATCCAGATAATATATAACAGAACAAAAACGGCAATGTTAAAAAAAACAATAAAGCATATCGCAATGGAGATAATCACATTGGCAATCTGAAAGTGTTTCATTTTGCGTTTTCCGGTGGTGACGATTTCGGTTACTTCGGCATCTTCTTTGTGAGATGATGGAATATGTACATTGAGATACATGCCATTTTCATATTTATAGGCATGTGTGTACGCAAATTGCATACATAGTATGATAAAAAGGTTTGTAACTATAAAGATAATAAACATCATAATTTCCATAGTCTGCCTCCTCTGCTAAGCGGTACATGGTTTCATTTGTGAATATATTTTATCACACATTGATAAAAATTCCTCACGGCTCATTCCGGTGAGACAGGCCTCAGCACTTAAAAGCTCGAGCTCTGATTCCAGCTTTTCTGTGAAATCGGTATCATCTGCGATGGATTCTGACACAAAAGCGCCGAGCCGTCTGTCTGTACGGATAAATCCCTCATTTTTCAAAATCTGATAGGCTTTATTGACCGTCATTGTGTTTACACCGGCATCGCTTGCAAGCTGGCGTACGGTTGGAAGCTTTTCGCCGGTTTTTAGCTCGCCTTTGCCTATTCCCTTTACAATCTGGTTTCTAAGCTGTACGTATATCGGGGTGCTGCTTGACATGTCGAGTTCTATTATCATGTGAACCTCCTTAATCTTACTGTTTATAGGTCATAGCCTGTTTGAAATGCATCAATATTTATAAGCAGGCTGTAATATGACATAACTTGTAAGTGATATAAATGTATTGTTTGTATTATATATAGTAATACAGAAAAAATATTCTGTCAACTGATGCTTTAGCATCAACTATATTGACAGAACATTTGAAATGACGTATACTAAGTTCAGTGATCGTTCTGTAGAAACTTGCGAAGCCTACAGGCGGGGGAGAGCCTGCGGGTCTCTCCCTTTTTTATTTTAAGGAGAAATGATATGCAAACACCGAAAAAATTCTCTTCTTTTAGTGATCAGGTTTCATGGATTAGTGATGAAAAATGAATAAAAATAAAAGACAGAGAATATGCAGAAGAGATGTTACGCCAAATAGGATATTTCCCTCTTATGGGAGGTTATAAACATCTTTTTAGAATATCTAATACAAAGAAATATAAAGCAGGAACAGGTTTTGAAGAAATAGTCAGTCTGTATAAGTTTGATGCAGAGCTTAGAGAGTTGTTCTTTAAATACTTACTGCAGATTGAGCGACAGATGCGTTCTTTGATGTCATACTATTTTACTGAAATGTATGGAGCAGAGCAGAAGCAGTACCTGGACGCTGATAATTATAATAATACAAAAAGAAATCATGCAACAATCGTAAAGTTGATAGCGACCTTGAAACGAGCAACAATGACCACAGATTATACATATATCAACTATTACCGCAAGACATATGGTGAAATTCCATTATGGGTTTTGGCAAATGTACTTACGTTTGGAAACTTATCAAAAATGTTCCAAGTATTTCCTCAATCTTTAAAATCAAAAGTATCAAAAAACTTTGAGCCACTGAATCAGCATCAGATGGAGCAGTTTCTATCTGTTCTCACTAAGCATAGAAATGTATGCGCACATGGAGAACGACTGTTTACATACAGAACGGTAGATGCTATTGCGGATACACCACTTCATAAAAAACTTTCATTACCACAGAGCGGTAATCAGTACGAAAAAGGAAAACAAGATTTGTTTGCTGTGGTGATTGCTTTTAGATATCTATTACCTAGACAAGATTTTCTGGAATTTAAAAGAAAGCTCATAAAGGAGATTGACCGAGTAAAAAGAGAAGTAGAGCATATAAGCGAAACGGAATTATTGAATAAAATGGGCTTCCCGGATAATTGGAAAAATATAACCAAATACCATTTAAAGTAAAGAAATATCCTCTAAGAGATAGTGAATTACCTATTGTCTTAGAGGATTTTTTATTGAAGAATTTTAATATTCAAGAGTTTGTTTTTCCTCTTTGACATGCTGATATTTCAATACCTGCATGGTATATTTTTTATAGGTGGATGTGACAAAACCTGTACATATCTACAGAACGGAAAGAAATGACACCGCTATGAAATCATGCAGTCAGTACAGCTTGACAATGACAGATAACAGCCAGCATAATCAGGTTGGTTTTGCTTGGCTTGCGGTAAAAGAGCGTCTTTTTTCAGTTTCATATACAGGAACGAAAAATCATGAAGATATCATAGAGAATGGTATGCATAAAGTATGCGATTCTCTATGGTGTCTTTTTTATGTTTCAGGGAAATTACAGGCTAAGGGAAAGGAAAGATAAGTATGAAAAGATTTAAGAGAGGACTTGCAATATTGTTAAGCACCTGCATGATTGGCGGCATGATGCCGATTACGACAAGTGCTCAGGAGCCGGTGTCAGGGAATCCTGTTCAGACAGAGGACACAGCAATATGCAGGAACGTTCAATGGTAACAGGCACGCTATCAAGAATCTGACCATCAACACTCCGAATGCGGATTATGTTGGTTTATTTGGATATATCAAGAGGGAGAAAGATGTAAACACGGGCGCAGTGTACAGCCTTGGCATCGAAGGTGGAAGTTTCACCGGAAAAAGTTATGTGGGGTCTGTCTTTGGATATGGAAGTAATGCACGTATCGTTAACTGCTATACGACAGCACAGGTAAATGGACAGTCCAATGCCGGTGTATTTGCCGGATGTCATACGGATGGTGGACAGATCAATTGCTGCAAAACCTACGACATCAGATCAGTTTCATTCCGGCTATCTTATCGCAAGCCTGAATGAAGGACAAAGCAATATACCGAACACACTTCCTAAAATGAGCTGGGGGCAGGATATATCAGGTGGAAGTGGAAATACGCTCCCATGCTTTGACAATGAGAAAAAGCATCAGGTACATAATGGCTCAATTGGATATCTGCACAATTATGAAGGAAACGAATGTACATTATGTAATCAATTTGATCAGAACAAACCGGAGCAGGACAGTGAAGGCTATTACCTGATTGATACGGCAGACAAGCTGCGCTGGTTCGCCGGATATGTAAATGGCACAATCCAATCCGGAAACGGAGCCAACGCACGAGTGACAGCAGATATCACAGTATCGGACTGGAATCCTGTTGGAAGTGAAGGCAGGTGGTACCAGGGAATCTTTGATGGTGGAAATCATACAATTACAATCAAAAGTATCAATGGTGGAGCCTCGGAGGCAGGATTATTTGGATACACAAAAGGAACTGTGAAGAATGTCAGTGTTGCCGGAACGATTACAACCACCGGGAATACAGCCGGAGGAGTGGCAGCGTACAATAATGGACAGACGTCATATGGTAACAGTGATAGCAATATGGTGGAAGGTTGTACGAACAGCGGAACGCCATCTGCATGACCTGCGGGCGCGTCAGCCCCTTGTCCACACAGTCCGCCTTTGATGACTTGGCGGTGGATTTCGAGGGTACAACCGCCAGTGGCGCGGAGCGATTCTACCGGCGAACACTTGACAAACTGCGCCTGAGGCTGCTGAACTCCGTGGTCGTGCCGTTTGAGATGGGCGTTCCGGAAAGACCACTCCCTCTGACGAAGGCGGCAAAAGAATCGAATGGCAATTCCTCACACACGATCTCTTTGCGGCAGACGGAGTGCCGGAAAACAGGTGAAACGCTCACCGCTGCTGTCTACGAATATCTGGTGGACAACGATGGCGAATGGGGTGAGCTGCGATTTGATTTTGAGAACGGCATAGCCGAGATAGTAAAACTGGCAGATTGGGACACAGTGAAATCTAACGTCTTTGCAAAAACAGCGATCCGGTACATACAGGGATTGCCGGAAGCGAGACTGCTGAAATCTGTGGTCGTGCCGTTTTGGAAAGGTCGGGCATAATTATCCACGAAGCATGACCTTTGCGCAGAACAGGTTGTCCTGATAGGTAACCGTACTCACCCCGCCAGATTTTTCTGCGATGTGACGAACGGACTGAAGCCCGACACCGTCTCCTTTTCGCTTGGAGGACTGGAATACACCGTCTTTTTCCCGGATGACTCCGTCATAGGTGTTTTCAACCTGAATCAGCGCAAGGCTGCCACTGTGCAGATAGGCAGTCAGCTTGATTTTACGACGGGCAGGCGCAGTGCGCAGGCTGGCTTCCAAGGCATTTTCCAGCAGATTGGAAAGAACCAGACACAGATTGATTTCGTCTACAGGAAGACATTCCGGCAGATCAATCTGCACGGAATACGGGATATTCTCCCGTTTGGCAAGTGCGCAGTAATACCCAACCACGCTGTCTGCCGCCCGGTTTTCGCAGAAATGCATTTCAAGACTTGGTATTCTGGAAACCGCACCGGAGAGATAGGCTTTGATCTTTTCAAGATTCCCCTCTTCTGCAAGGGCAGCGAGCTGACATAGCTGGTGGCGCAGATCGTGCCGCGCCTGCCGGGCTTCCTCAATGGCAGCTTTCAGGCTTTCGTAGCGCTGCTGTTGCATGGAAAGCAGCTGGTTCTCCTGCTGCAATCTCACATTCCGGTTGATGCTGATCGCCATCAGAAGGAAGATTGCGTTGAAGAAAAGCATCAAAAACAAAAGTGCGATGCTGATCACAAAATACACCTGCAAAACACGCCCGGTATAGAGCGTGTCCGCATACTTGGGGATCATAAACAGATTCAGCGCAATGAACACCAGCGGCAGCACCCAGAACACATACCAGGTCTGCGCAAAATTTTCATCCTCGACCATCCTCCGCACGCTGTGCGTCGCAGGATAATAGGTGATGGCGGCAAACAGCCAGCATATCGCATGATAGCAAATCGCAGACCGCAGGCAGAACCATGGCGCAGCCTGTGCCTGCGGCGAATCAATCAGCATTGCGGCGTTGATTGCCCGGCAAAGGCTGTTGATACAGGCAAATACCGCACAGACAGATAATGCAACCGTTCCGGATTTCCAAAGCGAAATCCGGAGCGTTTTTATGTAGATCACGACTGCAAGCAAGGTTAGACCTGCAAGCACAGGCGCAGTCGGCATGCGGCGCGCATAACACACCACGCCTCCGGCGGCACAAAGCAGCGCAAGCAGCGGGGCAAGCCACAAAACAAGCTTTGACAGCGGCTGCTTTAAGCTGGATTTTACCGGGAAGTAGGCAAGCAGCATGCCGGGAATCACCACGCCAAGCTCCAGAATCGGACGCAGTAGCTCCATTATACCATCCACCCCCTTTGAAGCAGGAACTCCATAAATGCCTGCCGGGCACTTTTCAGAAGGTTCTGACTGACAAACACGCGGCTTCCGTCCGCCATGCGGAAGGCGGTGCCTTCCAGATCCTTCGCGTGTTCCAGATTCACGATCACACCACGCCCGCACACAAAAAAGCGTATGTCATCCTTTAGTGGGACGATGAACGTCTTGAAGGGTTGGCGTGTGGCAAGCGTCTTTTGAACCGTCGTATGGACATAGATCAAGTGGGCGAAGTGTTCTGCGTAGACGATGTCCTGATAGCGCAGATGGATCTCGCTTCCCTCCACCTTTAGCTCCATATATTTGTCCGGCTGCGGTACGCGGGCAAGCAGCTCGTCCGTCAGCGCGTCGATGTCCGCTTCGGTAAATGGCTTGACCAGATAGTGCAGCGCCCGTACCTGAAAGCCCTCCAGCGCATGGTCGGTCGAGGTCGTGGTAAAAACCAGCAGGCAGTCCGTGTTGGTTTTCCGCAGCTTCTTTGCCGCCTCCATGCCCGTCATGCCATCCATATAAATATCCAGAAAAGCGGCAGTAAAGGGCGCTTTCCTTGCCGCTTCCAGAAATGTCTCGCCGCTTCCGTATTCCAGAATATCCGCCTGTACGTTTCTCCGCTGAAGCTGCCACTCCAGCCGATCTTTCAGCAGTGTGCGTTCCGCAGCAAGATCATCTACAATCGCAATTCTCATGCAGGGTTCCCTCCTTGTGCTTGAATTCCAAGATAATTATATCACAGTGTGTCGAGGATGACAAAGAACCGCTGTCGGAATTCGTGCCAAAATCGCACCTTTCGTGCTACGGCGCTTGAAAAAACCGAATGGTCTTTTTATACTGAGCGTAGGCAAGATGCCTAATCGGATGAAGGAAGAAGGGAGATCTATGTATCGTATCGCCGTGCTGGCAGAACAGGAAGCAGATCGGCAGCGCTACGCCGAGCAAATTACCCGGTTGTGTGAAGCGAAGGGACTGTTTCCGCAGGTCGTGCAATATGACGATCAGGAACGTTTTTTTGAAGCGGCGCAGAAAGATGCTCCGACCAATGCCGTCATTGCACTTTGCGGAGTGGCAGGACTGAATGCAGCGGAGCATCTTCGCTCCTTATGCCCTGCGTGCCGGATGATCTGGTGCAGTGACCTGGATTTCTCTCTTCACGCCTTCCGGTTGCGTGCAGACTATTTCCTGCTGGAGCCGGTTTCCGAAGAAGCATTTAGGCGAGGACTGAATGCCTGGATTGAATAAACGGGCATCGAACCAAACCGAGACAACAAGCACAAAAATGGAGGATATCAATGAAAAAGAAAAAGCTACAATGTTCTGTACCAACCCTTCTTCTGGCTGGTGTGTTGTGCCTGACATTGGCGGCCTGCAGTGCGAAGCAGTCTTCCGACATGCCTGCATCGGATACAGACTCCGCAATAAGCGCTGCCCTGCCGGTAAAGGCCATGAATGCCAAGCGTGTCGATGAAAATCCCTATATGGCAAAGAGCGATGCCAACATTCACCACGACGGCTACAATACCGACTCTACGGATGAAGTCCTGCCACTTGGCATCTATCCGGAGATCAATGTTTCCTATGAAAAAACCAACGCGAACGCTTCGCCTGCCATTTACTTTGACAACTACGGGCACGCAGTCGTTCCGCTGCTCGGCGGCATTGCTATCCGCGATCTGAATGCGGAGGAGACAAAGACGCTCGGTTATTTTTCCCCAAAGCAGCATGACGGCAGCAGCTACCTGATCCAAAGCTCCTATACCTTCCTGGACGCTGAAAACCGCATCGTCTGCCCGACCAGCAACAACCATGTACTGATGCTCCGTGCAACGGATGAGGCGGGCAATGTCCTGCCCGAGTTTGAAAAGGTGCTCGACATCGACATCAAGGCGGCGGCAGAGGCCGCGCTCGGCAAGGAGTTGACGCAGAATCTTCTTTCCGTGGTCTTTGACTACGACGGCAACCTCTGGTTTGCCACCGGCGGCTTCCGCATCTATCCCGAGCGCCAGCAGCAGGGCGTTCTCGGCTATATCGCTCACTCGGCGATCGAGGCGATCCTGAACGGAGAGCAGGCCGACCTTTCGAAGGCTGTCTTCGTCTACGAGCTGGCGCTCGGCGAGGGCGCGGAAAACGGGATTGCCGCCTCCAAGGGCGGCGCGGTCATCCTGACCAATAGGAATTGCTATCTGTTGCGCGCCAACAATGGCGTCGAGGCTGTCTGGTGTACGCCGTATGAGAGCGTCGGCGCGAAAGTCAGCGGGGAAGGCGATAAGACCACCGGTGGAGGTCTTGCATGGGGCGGCGGCTGCTCTCCGACGCTGACGCCGAATCTTGTGATGTTCACCGACAATGCAGACCCCGTGAATCTTCTTGCGCTCGACATAAAGACCGGCGAGGTCGTAGCAAAAACGCCGGTGCTTGATGATCTTCCCGATGGTTATCAGGTGGCGATCGAGAACTCTGCGATCGTCTACGATGACGGCGAAGGCACGGTCAGCACGATTGTCTGCAACTGGTTCGGCGCGGGCAGCGCAGGCCTTGCCGACCCCAACAATGATTCTTCGATTCAGAGCTACGCCAACATTTATGACCAGAACTGGCTGATGAAGGGCAATGTCATGATTGCCCCCGGCGTTGAACGCGTGGACACCGTGAAAACCGACAGCGGCTACGAGATGAAGAGCATCTGGACCCGAAATGATCTGAGCGACACCTCGATCATGAAACTCTCCACCGCAACGGGCTATATCTACGGCTATGTGCAGGATCTGACCACGGGTATGTGGCAGTACATCATTCTCGACTTTGAAACCGGCGAGACCGTCTTTACGATGGATGTGTCCAACAAGTACGGCTACAATAATATGGCCATTGGCATATACGCCGGCAACAGTGGAAATGCACTCTACTGCCCGACCGGCTATCTGGAGCTGCTTCGCCTGCAGGACCGCTTTGTGTATCTTCCCGAAATGCCCTACCGCAAGATCGATCTCGATAAGGCCGCGCGGAACGTACTGACACAGGAACAGTTTGAGCAGGACGGCGGTGACGGCACGGTCTCCAGTTGGCGCAATACTGTGACGGTCGAAAATGTTCATCCTAACACGACGGTCTCGTTCCGGATGAACAATCTTTCCGGAAGCACTGCTGAACTGAAACTCTATGCCTACGGTGCGGACGGAACGTTGGCGGAGGTCAGCAATGAACTGTGGTCAATCACAGATGAAGCAGGCAGCGCCGTGGATACGCTTTCTGCCGGCGCACTGTATGAGCTACGTGTGAGCGTCGCGGACGGCGGCGCGTTCGACCTGAGCGAGACGGAAAAGGAAATCAAAATTTCCGTTGTGCTTGCAAAGTAAGACTCGAGGAAGGCTTCGGGGTCAAAAGCGCCGGAGCCTTCCTCGGTCTGTCAAAAAACCACAAAATCACCCCAGTTTCTGATATAATGAAAGAAACTGGAGTGGAAATAAGGATAGCATAAACACTACAAAAGACAATGAAAATGCCGAGGATAATACAACAATTCCTGCGTCGAATGCAGATAATGCTAAGAGTGACGCATGGAACCCGGCTATCATAATCATCATCGGAATCGGTATTCTGTTGATTGTGTTTGGTGCAGTAATTTTCGTCAGAAAAAAGAGTGGTTCAGAGGAAGAATAAATATCTGAAATAATAAAGAAGTAATAAAAATATCTCCATCATTTCAAAAGAGAATGATGGAGATATTTTGCCTTGATTATTCTTGTAATAACCAATCGGCTATATCGTGAATTTCGATTCCTTCATAGCTATATTGGGGATGTTTGGTTCTGGCAATGATCATTTTCGGATAAGCATCTCGAATTTGAAGCAGAGGAGAGCATTCTCTCTCAAATGTTTCCTGACCGGAAATGTTGTCGCTTACCTGAATATAAAACTTCTCGCTGCCCCTCTGAGCAACAAAGTCGATCTCCTTTTGATAGAGCTTGCCGACATAGACATCGTATCCACGGCGAAGAAGCTCGATGCAAACGATGTTTTCATATACTCTGCCATAATCCATATTTCTGCTTCCCAGTATTGCATATCGAATACCGCTGTCACACAAATAGAACTTTTCAGAACTTTCAAGGTATTTCTTACCTCGGATGTCGTATCTCTTAATATCACAAAATACAAAAGCATTGCACAAATACTTAATGTACTTGCCGACGGTTACATGATTGGTTGGAGTCTCATTTGCTGTCAGTAGCTGACTGACCTTATTCGGAGAAGTCAGGTTGCTGATATTATCCATAAGGAATTCGCTCAGACGTTGTAAAACCAAAGTGTCCGGTAAACAGGAGTGCCATTCAGTTCAATGATTCTATCGAGATATTTAGTTCTCGTGATTGTTTTCATATAGTCACCCACTTTCAAAAATTGAAATTTTTTCATTTCTCGAAACTGCTTCGTTGTATTTAGTATACTGTTTGCTAATAGTATATGCAAGATGTCACTTTCAAAAAAACAATTTTTTTTATTTTTTGAAAGTGGAAACTATGTAAAGGCAACCGTAGCAGCTTTTATATTGACATTTTGAATATTACAATTATCCTGTGATATACTTTAAGAACGAATCTGTGAATAGAAAGCATAGTGTTAGATGGTTCCGGTTGTGCATGGAAATTACATTTTTTATATACAGCCAAAAGTTTGATAAGGAGCCAGAGAATGAGTAATTTAAAAGGAATAGAATAAAACTCGATGAACGTGCATATCTTAAAAATAAAGTAGGCACGTTCGTTTGATTTTGTTTGACTACAGTGCTTATTTCGATTACAATATAAGCACGGAAGGATGGTGATTCCATGAATGAGATGACAAGATTGGTTCAAAATCATGATTACCTTACACCGAGAATTGCGGAAAAATCTGGAATTTCAAAATTCAAGTTTTACAAATATGTCCGAGAGGAAGGATTAGAAAAGGTCAGCCGTGGCGTTTATTCTACAGGAGCGGATTGGGTAGATGATCTGTATGTACTTCATCAGAGATGTCCGAATGCTGTTTTTTCACACGATGAGGCTTTTTATTATCATGGTCTGACGGACAGAGAACCGTTTGTGCATACACTTACTATATACAGCGGCTACAATGCACATAGGCTTACGGCGGATGGAAACTGTAAGGTATATACGGTGAAACGGGAATTACTGTATGTCGGAAAAATCATTGTGAAGGACAATGATGGTAATATGATTCCGATGTATGATCTGGAACGAACGATTTGTGATCTGATGAGGAGCCGGAGCAGTATTGAAGTACAGGATTTCAATTCTGTTCTGAAGACATATGTTTCAAGAAAAGACAAGGATCTGAATCGACTTATGGAATATGCAAAGCTTTTTCGAGTTGATAATGTGATCCGCAGATATATGGGGGTATTATTGTAAAATGCAGTTGACACCGGAACAGGTTAAGGGAAGAATTAAGAATGTGGCAAAGGAAAACAAGGCAGATGCCAGAACGCTCATGCGGATCTATATGATGGAGCGTTTCCTTGAGAGAGTTGCAAGTTCGCGGTACAAAGATAATTTTATCATCAAAGGTGGAATGCTGGTGACGGCAATGGTTGGCGTTGCATTGCGGTCCACGATGGATATTGATACGAGCATTAAAAATCAGAATCTGTCGGCAGAAGATGCTAGGCGGATTGTGGATGAAATCAAGGATATCGACCTTGATGATGGTGTGACCTTTGTGGTTAAGGACGTTTCCAATATCATGGATGAGATGGAGTATCCGGGTATTCGGTTTACCATGAATGCCATGATGGGAAAACTTGTAACACCGATGAAGATTGATATTTCTACAGGAGATGTAATTACACCAAGGGCAATCGAGTACAATTATAAATTGCTCTTGGATGACCGTTCCATCAATCTCTGGTCGTACAATCTGGAAACAATTCTGGCAGAAAAACTTCAGACTGTACTTGCAAGAGGTCTTTTGAATACCAGAATGAGAGATTTTTACGATATCAAGACCTTGCTTTCTATTTACGAGCAGGACATCGATGCTGATGTGTTGAAAAAAGCATTTGATGCAACCTGTAAGAAAAGAAGTACCGAAAATTTGAAAGAGGAAGCACCGAAAATTATGGCTGCCGTGAGTAATGATGCGCAGTTACATACACTTTGGAAATCATATCAGAAGAAATATCCGTATGCGGCTGATATCAGCTATAATGATATTATGGAGAGTACAATGCTTTTATGGAGTAAAATTCAATAATCGGTAACACCTCAGTTGGAGAAGTTGAAAATATCGAAATGTACCACTATACGGGGGTACATTTATCAGCGGAAAAGAAAGTAGTCGTTGCAGAAACGGACGTAAAAGAATACATATGAGGTTAAAAAATGAGCAGATTAATAGAGCAGATAAAACAAAAAGATGCCTGTGCCTTTACACATGGCGGCAAATTTCACGCAGATGATGTGTTCTCATCAGCCCTGCTTTTGTATATAAACCCTGAGATTAGCATAACAAGGGGCAACAGTGTGCCTGATGATTTCACAGGAATAGTTTTTGATATAGGGCGTGGTGAGTTTGACCATCATCAAAAGGACAGCAGAATCAGGGAAAACGGTGTGCCGTATGCGGCATTTGGACTGCTGTGGGAGGCTGTTGGAGCGGATATTCTAGGCGAGGAGCTGGCGGTGAAATTTGATGAGTCATTTGTCCAGCCTCTCGACAACAATGACAATACAGGTGAGAAAAACGAGCTTGCCACACTTATAGGCAATTTCAATCCGTCATGGGATTATGAGGGAGGCAGTGATGAGGCTTTCTTTCAGGCGGTAAGCGTGGCAGGCATGATACTGGAAAACAAATTTGAGAGATACCGTGGCAATGAGAGAGCCGATAAGAGAGTGGAGGAGGTGCTTGCAAAGCACGATCCGGCAAGCAGGATACTGGTGCTTCCTGAGTTTATACCGTGTCAGAAGGCTCTGAGTGAGACGGATATTGCGTTTGTTATTTTTCCGTCAAACAGAGGAGGCTTTTGTATACAGCCACAGAAAAGAGAGTATTCGATGAATTACAAGTGTTCTTTTCCGGCAGAGTGGCTGGGGCTTGAAGGTGAGGAGCTGGTAAAAGCTACAGGAATTTGCGGTGCGATATTCTGTCATAAGGGAGGCTTTATCATGACTGTTAAGGAGCAGGATGAAGCGGTAAAGGCATGCGAAAAGGCACTTTCTCTTCATAAAGACAGCTCTGTGATAGTATGGTATGGCGGTAAGAGAGATACTACAGCGAAGGCATGTGACAGTCAGACCAACGAGCTGCTTATGAATGTTGCAAAAGCACGTGGAATAAAGGGTGTGCATATCTGCCATGTTGATGCAATGCCTGTTGCGCAGCTTGAATTAACAGAGCTTGACAGTGAGACAGCATATGCAGAGGTCCTGATGGAGAAGCCGCAGTGGAAGGAATATGTAAAGGAGCAGGTGAAGCAGATTGTAAAATACAGACCGGAGGCAGTGTATGTGGAAGGAAACGCATTTGAGACATATCCGGTTATAAGGGCACTCAGAAAGAAGCACATTCCGGTGCTTACGATGATTGAAAAAAATATGAAAAAAATAATGGTAAGAATACCATGATTTATGTGCATTTTTGAAAAAATTTGGTATAATATTATAATTAAAGGGTCAAAAGGTATCATCGATGCATACCTTAGTGACCTGCACTACACCGAGGAAGCAGCAATTTACCACTAAGAACAATACGAGGATGCAGCAGGTATGAAGACAATTATAAAATACGAGCTTGTTATAAATAAGGCACTCAGATCTGCACTCAACTATGATACACCGGATGAGCAGATTAATGAGTTTATCAGATTTTTCGGAAAACATATCGGTTCTGACCGCATATATATTTTTGAGGACTGTGATGAGAAGCATGTTACCAAAAATACATATGAGTGGTGTGCGGATGGAATAGTGCCGGAGATACATGAACTGCAGAATGTCGATATGGACATAATAGGCTGGTGGTATCAGGCCTTTGACAAGGACAGGAATGTAATTATCACAGATATAGAGCAGATAAAGGACGAGCGCAGGGAATCCTATAATCTGTTAAAGGCACAAAATGTAAAAAACCTGGTGGTATGCCCAATCCGCTACAAGGATGAGATAAAGGGCTTTTTCGGTGTGGATAATCCACCGGAAAGTGATACGCTCGGACTGACCACGTTCCTGGATATGATAGGAACCTTGCTCATATCATTGCTTAAGCTGCGCAATTCCTTCACAAAGTCGAATAAGGAAGCGAAGCTTAGCAGCTATTCATCGCTTTCAAGCATCTATATATCCATGGCACTGGTAAATGTGCAGACACGCAGATACCATATAGTAAAGACTTTGGATGAGGTTACACACTTTTTGGGCGTGAAGCCACAGAAAGAGGGAGAGTATAGGATAGATGAGGATTTCCCGGGGCATATAAACAGTGTGATGAATGAGTTCTGTACTAAGGCACAGCGCAAAGAGGCTCTGGAGTTTGTGGATATCAGTACTGTAGAGGACAGACTTCGTGGAAAAAATACCATAGTGCACGAGTTTATCGGAAAGGTATCAGGCTGGTGCCGTGAAAGGTTTATTCCTGTAGACTATGATGCAGATGGCAGGCTGTGGCATGTGCTTTACTGCGTGGAGAATATTGACGAGGAAAAGCGACGTGAAAACAGGCTTATGTATCTGGCACAGATTGATTTGATGACAGGTATACGCAACCGCGGAAGTGGAGAGAATAAGATAACAGAGTATCTCGTCCGCAAACAGTGCGGTCTGTTATGCCTTTTAGACTGTGACAAGTTTAAGGCAATAAACGATACCTATGGACATGCGGTAGGCGACAAAGTGATAATAGCAATTGCTGATACTCTGCGCAGATCATGTCGTGATGATGATGATGTGGTGCTTCGCCTCGGTGGTGATGAGTTTGCAGTGTTTATACCGGGGCTGATTGATAAAGAGCGGGCAGAGGCATTTTTTGACAGACTTTTTTCAAACATAGAGCATATTGATATAGCAGAGATGGATGGAAATCACATACTGCTCAGTCTTGGAGCATGCTTTTACGACGGAATGGAATGTATCACTTTTGACCAGCTCTACAGAAGGGCAGACACCGCCATGTATGACAGCAAGAAAAAACAGGGCTACAGTGCGACAATTTATTGTGTTGAGCAATGATTGCACATCATATTAAAATGATTAAAGGGTCAAAAGGTATCATTAAAATAAAATGATTAAAATAAAAAGAGGAGAATGAAAATGCAGACAGGAAAAGCAATATCTATCCCATCAATTCTCAAGGTGGGAAAGGGAACATTAAACAAAATCGGAGAGTATTTAAAGAGCGAGGAGCTGACGAGTGTAGTCATTTTTATGGGAAACGGTCTCATAGATATGTTTGGAGATACTATAATGAAGTCGCTTACTGATGCAGGTATCACCGTGCTTGAGTACAGCGAGCTTGATACTGTTGAGATAGACGACATCATTACCCTGGCCTTTGACATACCAAACAAGGCAAAGGCAGTCGTGTCAGTGGGAGGCGGAAAGGTAATAGATGCAGGAAAATATGCAGCCTTTTTGAGAAATCTGCCATTTATCAGTGTGCCGACCTCAAGCTCAAGCGATGGTTTTTCCAGCGCCAGTGCATCACTTTTGGTGCACGGCAAGCGTACGTCGGTTCCTGCAAAGCTTGCGCATGGTATCATAGTTGACACACAGGTCATCCGCACAGCACCGGAGAAGTTTATATATTCAGGCATCGGGGATATGGTGTCAAAGATTACAGCACTCTATGACTGGATTTTTGAGGAAGCGCATGGTGCAGGCGTGGTCAATGATTTTGCTGTGATGGTTGCAAAAAAGGCAGTAAACAGCTTTGTGCGCACACCTTATGAGAGCATAAAGGATGAGCTTTTCCTAAAGGAGCTTGTGGATTCGCTTGCCATGAGCGGCATAGCAAACGAGATAGCGGGAAGCAGTGCGCCGACCAGCGGCAGCGAGCATCTTATTTCACATGCGCTTGACAAAATTCTTGAGCATCCACAGCTTCATGGCATACAGGTCGGCATAGCAACCTATATCATGAGTGTGGTGCAGAACCACAGATATGTAAGGGTGTGCACAGTGCTCAAAAGGACAGGCTTTTTCGACTATGCGGCCACTCTTGGCATGAGAAAGCAGGATTTTCTGGATGCGATAGATATGGCGCCATCCATGAAGCCGTTCAGGCACACATATCTGCATGAGAAGGAGTACCGCGATGCGGCAAAGAAGCTTGTGCTGGAGGATGATATACTGAATAAAATACTGGTATAGAAATATGTATGAGAAGACTATAGAGCCGGTTGCGATTATGCACACCGGATTTGGAGAGAAATTTGGCATTCCAAGGCAGAGCGGCCTTGTGCCTGAGGCGGCAGGGCAGATAGTATTTGAACCAAAATACCAAAACCCAGATGCGCTTCGCGGAATAGAGGAGTTCTCGCATTTGTGGATTATATGGGGATTTTCTGAAAACAGGGTGGAGAAATTTACACCGCTCGTCACACCACCCAGGCTTGGAGGCCGGGAAAAGAGAGGTGTTTTTGCCACACGTTCGCCGTTTCGCCCAAACGGCATGGGACTATCCTCTGTAAGGCTTGATAAGGTTGAGTACAAAAGCAGCAAGGGTCCCATAATTCATGTGTCAGGTGTAGATATGCTTGACGGCACACCAATCTATGATATAAAGCCGTATCTGGCATATGCAGACTCACATCCTCAGGCATCAGATGGCTTTGCCGCAGAGCACAGATGGGATACGGTGCATGTTATCTGGCGCGATGAGGCACTCAAAAGCTGTATTGATGAAGACACCCGCATTACTGTGGAGCATATTCTGGCACAGGATCCAAGAGCTGCATACAACAAGGCAAAGGACTATATCTATGGCATGAGATACGGCAGCTTTGATATACGCTTTGTGGCGGATTCGCATGCCGGCACGATAGAGATAATGGATGTCGTGGAGTGCATAGACGGGTATTATAAGGTGAAGTGATTTTGATTTGCATATGCTGTCCGAAGAGAGTAAAATGTTAATGCATACAAAAGGGCAAATGCATTACGAATATATATGTAAATACATATTAAATACACATAAGGAAGGTACATACAATGAAAACAGTAAAGGACTATATCAGAACTATCCCGGATTTCCCGGAGAAGGGCATCATGTTCCGCGATGTGACAAGTGTTATCCAGGATGCAGATGGATTAAAGCTTGCAATTGACGAGATGATAAAGAGGCTTGACGGACTTGATTTTGATGTGATAGCAGGAGCTGAATCAAGAGGCTTTGTTTTTGGCATGCCGATAGCATATGCGCTTCATAAGCCGTTTGTCATGGTAAGAAAAGCAGGCAAGCTACCATGTGAGACTGTATCAAAGACATATGACCTTGAGTATGGCACAGCAACAATTGAGATGCACAAGGACTCTGTAAAGCCCGGTCAGAAGGTGGTTCTCGTGGATGATCTCATCGCTACAGGAGGCACAATGCAGGCAGCAGCAGAGCTTGTTGAGGAGCTTGGAGGAGAGGTTGTGAAGATGCTTTTCCTTATTGAGCTTGCAGGTCTTAATGGCAGAAAGCTTCTTAGCAGGTATGATGTGGACGCAGTTGTGTCATATGATGGCAAGTAGAGCTGTTATATCTGAATGAATATATTTTATATGTTTGTGCATACTGACATTAATTAAATCTATGATTTGATGAGATTAAGAGTAAGGAGAGTCGGTATGCAGCAAAAATTGGGAAAGTGGAGTCTCCGTTTTGCGGAGGCTCCTTTTATATTGGAAAGCAGCTCGGTTGTTGGAACAAAGGAGGCGGATGGACCGCTTGGTGGTCTGTTTGATATTGTAGGCAAAGATGACAGGTTTGGGCAGAATACGTGGGAAAAGGCGGAAAGCTCCATGCAGCGCGATGCACTCACAATGGCCCTTGGAAAAGCACATCTGGATGCATCTGACATGGACTATGTATTTGCAGGAGATCTGCTCGGACAGTCTATGGCCACAACCTTTGGTGTGGAAAACTTCCGTATTCCGTGGTTTGGAGTGTATGGAGCATGCTCCACATGCGGGGAGTCGCTATCACTTGCCGCGGCATTTGTGGCAGCAGGGTATGCAAGGCATGCGGTGGCAGTGACATCGAGCCACTTTGGCAGTGCCGAAAAGCAGTTCCGCTTCCCTAACCAGTATGCGAATCAAAGACCTGTGTCAGCGACGTGGACAGTGACAGGAAGTGCAGCATTTATTGTGGGCAGTGGAGCAGGTGGTAATGAAATGGATAGCTGTGACAATGCAGATAGTATATCAAAGAAGGTGCAGATTGAGGGAATCACAACAGGAGTTGTGGTGGACTATGGCATAAAGGATGCCATGAACATGGGCGCTGCAATGGCTCCTGCGGCCTGTGAGCTGATAGTAAATCACCTGAGTGATTTCGGCAGAAAGGCTTCCTATTACGACAGGATAGTGACAGGAGATCTTGGAAGCGTCGGACAGAAGATACTGATTGACCTGTGCAGGCAAAAGGGCGTGGACATAAGCAAAAATCATGAGGACTGTGGCATGAAGATGTTTGATGCAACGAACCAGAACACAGGCTCAGGTGGTTCGGGCTGTGCGTGCTCGGCAACTGTTTTGTCGGCATATTACCTGCCAAAGCTTAGAAGTGGTGAATTGAAGCGTATACTTTTTGTGCCTACAGGAGCACTTCTTTCGCCTGTCAGCTTCAATGAGGGCGAGTCAGTACCAGGAATTGCACACGGTGTGGTGCTTGAAGCAGTAATGTGAAGCTGTAATTTGAAGCTGATGGCTTCACATATAATAGGATGAATGAGATAGGGTGAACGAGCCGTTTTTGAGGGATGGGCTGCACGTTCAAAAATAGAAGAAAGGCGTAAGGATATAATGGATTATGTAAAAGCATTTGTCGTGGGCGGTATCATCTGCGCCATCGTACAGATTTTAATGGAAAAAACAAAGCTCATGCCGGGCAGAATTATGGTAATGCTCGTGTGCACAGGAGCGCTTCTTGGTGCCGTCGGCATATACGGGCCATTTTCAAAGTGGGCAGGTGCCGGTGCAAACGTACCGCTTTTGGGCTTTGGCAATGTACTGTGGAAGGGTGTGAAGGAGGCTGTGGACAGCGAGGGCTTTATAGGCTTGTTTAAGGGCGGCTTTAAGGCTTGTGCCGTCGGAGTATCGGCAGCACTTATCTTTTCGTATATCGCGGCACTCATTACGAAACCTAAGTTAAAAAGCTGAGAACAAGAAAAACTGCCGCTTACATGAATGCATGCATGACGCATTAGCTTTTTGTTCTCAGTGGTTCAGAATAGTTACGAATGATGTATAAATTACGAAAAATTGCCCATACTATCTCCAAAACAAAAAGGAGACTGATACAATGAAGAAAATGAAATATTTATTGGCACTTTGCCTGATACTCGCTGCTGCAAGCGCTTTTGCAGCCTGTGGAAACAATAGTAATGTGGCTGACACCTCAATGGTTGAAAATACACAAAGAGGTGGCTCTGCCGCCGACGATGCCGGAAATGCCGGCAAGGATATCATAGATGGCGCCGGAAATGCCGGCAAGGATGTGATAGACGGAGCGGGCGATGCCGGTAATGATGTGATAAACGGGGCAGGCGATGCCGGAAAAGATGTAATAGACGGAGCAGGCGATGCCGGCAAGGATGTGATAGACGGTGCAAAGGATGCCGTAGATGATGCCGGAAATGCCATAAAAAAGAGTGTTGATGGTGGAAACAACAACTAACAGCTATTTATAAAAAGAAAACAGTCACTATATATGCTTCAATGGCTGCAAAAACAAAAGCACCGACAACATCGCTGATAAAGTGCACACCTGATATTACCCGGACACAGGCAATGATATCTGCAAGGACTGTAAGCAAAATGCCGATGAACCATAAAGGCGAGGCCACAGTTGAGCAGATTAAAATAGTGAATGCAATTATAAATGCAGAAAAAACGTGCCTGCTTGGAAAAGATCTGCCGTGTGTGTCCTTTGGAATGACAGGCGGCATATCAAACTTTTCGTATGGGCGTGGCCTGTTTACGATATATCTGAAAACAGATACTGCAATAAAGCCGACAAGCGGAACAATGATTGAGAGTGCAAGCATATGACCGGCTGTAAAGCACAGATACAGCACGTATACAGGGTATGTGATAAAAACTAAATAAGTGCATATTTTATTGATTAATTCAAGCTTTCGGGCTGCCCTGTTATTTTCACGGAATGGGGCAGTCATTTTTATGTATGTATTTTTTTTCATGATTATTTACCATCGTTTATTTAAGAAATATTGTATTGTAACTACATAGAGTGATGTCAAATGCCCTTGCGGTACTGCAGCGGTGTCATGCCATAGTGCTTTTTGAAGGCTCTGTTAAAATACGACAGGCTTTCAAACCCCACTTCACCGGAAATAGAAAGCACCGAGCTGTCTGAGCTTTGCAAAAGTCTCGCAGCCATGGTCAGGCGGTAGTCCTTTAAATAGTCAACAAACGATGTACCCATGGTCTCTTTAAAATACCTCATAAAATGAGACTCGGAAAATCCGGCTACATCAGCGATATCAGCGATAGAGATTTTGTCGGCATAATTATTTTCCACATATTTGAGCACAACCTTCATCTTATCAAGAGTCTTTTTGCTTTTTAATGGCTTTGTCAGATTACGGCAGCGGTTATCAAGCACAAAAAAGAATTCGTAGAGCTTGCTCTTTATATAAAGCTGATAGCCCTGCGGCATCGTCTTGCAAATCTCATCGCATGCATCTATTGGAGCCACAACATCCTCGTAGTATGGATACACCGGTGTAAAAACCGTCGGAACTGTGAATCTGCCGGTTAAGAGAGGTGTAAGAAAATTCTCCTTGGTGTAATCGTACTTTCCGGGAAGCAGCATCGACAGGGAAAATATGATATTTTCGTACTCCATCGATTCATCCATATACTGGTCTATAGAGTGAAGCTGTCCCGGCAGAATCAGCACAAGGCTTGGCGCTGTGACATGGTACTCCTTAAAATCCACAGATATATGACCGCAGCCCTTCTTTATATAGATAAGCTCCATGTCGTCGTGCCAGTGCAGCGGAACTCCGGAAAAATCAAGAGGAATAGAGCACAGGTAGGTATTGTATGGGAACGTAAGCTCCACATGTGTTTTGTCTTCGTGATAATTTTCATATTCTAATATATTCATGATGATATTTTAGCATATTATTTCTTAAAAAGCCACTAAAAATACCGAAAAATGATAGGATTGTGCAAGTTTTCGACTGTATACTGCAAGAATTGTGCAGTGTAATGGATTATACTTGATTCATCAAATGACACAAAGAAGTTAAGCACGCTAAATGAAAATTAGTTAATTTGACACATTGGCGTGTACACATGATAACAGATTTGGGAGGAAATCAAAATGGCAATCATGCAGGAAATCGAAACAAAGCTTCAGAAGGGAATCAGCGTTAGTACAGACGAGGAAGTATACTACGCATTACTTGAGCTTGTAAAAGACAAGGCAGAGAAAAAGGTTTCAAACAAAGGAAAGAAAAAGCTCTACTACATCTCAGCAGAGTTCCTTATCGGAAAGCTTTTATCAAACAACCTTATCAACTTAGGCATCTACGATGAAGTTAAAGAGACTCTTGAGAAGAACGGAAAGTCACTTGCTGAAATCGAGGAAATCGAGCTTGAGCCTTCACTTGGAAATGGTGGACTTGGACGTCTTGCAGCATGCTTCATAGATTCAATCGCAACACTCGGGCTCAACGGAGACGGTGTAGGTCTCAACTACCACTACGGATTATTCAAGCAGGTATTTGAGAACAATCTCCAGAAGGAGACTCCAAACCCATGGATTACAAAGGAGAGCTGGCTTACAAAGACAGATATCACATATCCTGTAAGCTTTGGCGGATTCACAGTACAGTCAAGACTTTACGATATCGACGTAGTTGGATACAACAACCGTACAACAAAGCTTCACTTATTCGACATCGAGTCAGTTGATGAGTCAATCGTAGGCGACACAATTGATTTCGACAAGGATGATATCAAGAAGAACCTTACATTATTCTTATATCCTGATGATTCAGATGATAAGGGACGTCTCCTTCGTGTATACCAGCAGTATTTCATGGTATCAAACGCAGCAAGACTTATCCTTGCAGAGGCAGAGGCAAAGGGCTCTAATTTACATGACCTTGCTGATTATGCAGCAGTTCAGATTAACGATACACATCCATCAATGGTTATTCCAGAGCTTATCCGTCTCCTTCAGGAGAAGGGCATCCTTATGGATGAGGCTATTGAGATTGTATCAAAGGTTTGTGCATACACTAACCACACAATCCTTGCAGAGGCTCTTGAGAAATGGCCAATCAGCTTCTTGGAGAAGGCAGTTCCACAGCTTATGCCAATCATCCGTGAGCTTGACAACAAGGTTCGCGCAAAGGTAGCTGACGAGAGCACATACATTATCAAGGATGGTCTTGTACACATGGCACACATGGATATTCATTTCGGATATTCTGTAAACGGTGTTGCATACCTCCACACAGAGATTTTAAAGAATACAGAGCTCAACAACTTCTACAAGTTATATCCTGAGAAGTTCAACAACAAGACAAACGGTATCACATTCCGTCGTTGGTTAATGTCTTGTAACCCGGAGCTTTCAGCATACATCACAGAGCTTATCGGTGACGGCTGGAAGAAGGATGCAAACGAGTTGGAGAAGCTTGGCAATTTCATCAATGATGACGCTGTTCTCACAAAGCTTGTTGACATCAAGAACGCAAAGAAGACAGAGCTTGCTTCTTACTTAAAGAAGACTCAGAATCTCGACGTACCTGACAATTCAATCTTTGATATCCAGGTTAAGAGACTTCACGAGTACAAGAGACAGCAGCTCAACGTGCTTTACATCATCCGTAAGTACTTTGAGATCAAGGCAGGCAAGAAGCCATCTACACCAATCACATGCTTCTTCGGTGCAAAGGCAGCTCCTGCATATATCATTGCAAAGGATATCATCCATGCAATCCTCTGCTTACAGCAGATTATCAACAATGATCCTGAGGTAAGTCCATACCTTAAGGTATTCATGGTTGAGAACTACAACGTAACATTAGCTGAGAAATTATTCCCGGCTGCAAATATTTCAGAGCAGATTTCTCTTGCTTCTAAGGAGGCATCAGGAACAGGAAACATGAAGTTCATGCTTAATGGTGCTATTACACTTGGAACAAGTGACGGAGCAAACGTAGAGATAGCTGAGCTTGTCGGCGATGAGAACATCTATGTATTCGGTGAGGATTCACAGACTGTTATCGACAGATATGAGAGAGGCGACTACTGCTCTAAGGATTACTATGACAAGGATGCAGACTTAAAGAAGGCTGTTGACTTCCTTGTAAGTGATGAGATGATGAAGGTTGGTTCTAAGGAGAACTTAGAGAGACTTTACAACGAGCTCCTCAACAAAGACTGGTTCATGACATTCCCAGACTTTGAGGATTACTGCAAGACAAAAGAGAAGGCTTACGCTGATTATGAGGATAAGAAGGCTTGGGCTAAGAAGATGCTTGTCAACATCAGCAAGGCTGGTTTCTTCTCTTCTGACAGAACAATCAAGCAGTACAATGATGAGATCTGGCATTTAGAGGCTTAGAATTTTTTCTTCCTCCTTTAAATACAAATTGGGCTTAAGAACTCCTGCGGGTGCATCCCGCGGGGGTTCTTTTTTGCTAGAGTACGGGACGTAAGCGCAGGGGACGGCGTGCACACATACTCTTGCGTTCGCTACGCTACGCTGCCAAGTGTCTGTACGGATTATGCCCGGAGTGTTTCGCAGGCTGACGAAACCGGCTTTTATGCGCCGTCCGTGGCGCATAACGCCTTGCCCCGCCGTCCATGGCGGTGCATTTCTGTGGTTCTAAGCATAATCCTACAGACTCTAAGCAGCTTCGCTATGCGCTCTCGCAAGAGTACGTGTGCACGCCGTCCCCTGCGCTTACGTCCCTTACGCTGTGGCAAAATGTGTGGGGTGACGTGTGCGCACCGGTGGCCGGTGATTACGTCTTGCTACGCTGTGGTGAAAGGTGAGGTTTGTGGGCGTGGTGGGGGATACACAGTCTCGGGAGAGCGAATAGCGAAGCTGTCTAGATACTGTTGAATTATGCCCATGCAACACAGAAATGTCCCGGCATGGACGCCGGGACAAGGAGAAATCGAGCCATGGAAGGCGAGTTTCGACGGTTTCGTCGAGCATAGAAAGCCTGCAAGGCATAATTCCTACTGTATCTTGGCAGCGCAGCGTAGCACTTCCGAGACTGTGTATCCCCCACCACGCCCATAAACCGTACTATTGCAGCTTACAATCTCATAATCCGCAGTTCACGGTGGGGCAGGGCCCCTAGCAGAAATGTAAGGGCGGGATTTACAAGTTTGGCAAATACATATATAATAAGGGGAAGAATATACACATGGAGAACTATTATGATAAAGAATAAATTTATGGCACTTACGCTCACCGTGGCGCTCACAGCAGGCATGCTTACCGGCTGTGGCTCCGGCGACAAGGCAAAGGACAAGGATGCGTACAGACAGTATGGCATCAACTGTATAGAAAACGGCAGCTATGATGATGCGGTCGATGCATTTCAGAAGGCACTGGACCAGTCGGTGGGCTCAGTAGGCGCAGAGGAGCTTGACATATGCTATTATAAGGCAAAGGCACAGTATTTAAGCGGTGACGTGGATGGAGCGATTGATACATATACTGCCATCATTGAGTATAATAAGGATTCTGATGCATACTATCTGAGGGGCTGTATATATTTTGCCAAGAATGATTCAGACAAGGGCATGAAGGATTTTAAGACGGCGCTCAGTGAGAATGATGATAATTATGAGCTCTATCTTGGTGTTTATGAGACCCTGTCAAAGTATGGCATGAATGACCAGGGAAAGGAATACCTGGATAAGGCCCTAAAGCTTAAGGCAAAAACTGCTGACGACTATATGCAGAGAGGCCGTATATACACCATGCTCGGAGATTATGATTCAGCAATAAAGAGTCTGCAAAAAGCTATTGATGAGAAGCTTGTCAAGGCAAACTACTATATGGGTGAGGCATATCAGAAGCAGGGCGACAATGACAGCTCACAGAAGTATTTTAAGAAATACTTAGACAGCGGTGAGGCGGATTCTTATGATCTGATGAATATGGGACAGGCGCAGATGGACAATGGCAATTATGACACTGCGATTACTTATTTTCAGACGGCGCTTGACCTTGAAAGTGTGCCGAACAAGCAGCAGATAACAAAGGCTATGATTATAGCATATGAGTATTCCGGTGATTTTGCCACAGCAAAGAGCCAGATGGAGGAATACATGAAGGATTATCCTGATGATGAGGATGCAGCAAGAGAATATCAGTTTTTGGAGACCAGATAGATTATGGCAGATACTATTAAGATAGAGGATATTGAGGAGAGAGTAGTGCTCGTCGGAGTGAGCGAGCAGGATGGTGATGATGCGGATGATTCACTATCAGAGCTTGCGGAGCTGGTAAAGACAGCCGGCGCGACAGTTGTAGGCACACTTATCCAAAGAAGAGAAAAAATTCATCCGGGCACGTATGTCGGCACCGGCAAGGTGGCAGAGATTGCAGAGCTTGTGGAGAGTACAGGGGCAACAGGCATTGTGTGCGATGATGAGCTGAGTCCTGCACAGCAGAAAAATCTGGAGATGTACCTTGACACAAAGGTCATGGACAGAACACTTGTCATCCTTGATATTTTCGCATCAAGAGCCACAACAAGTGAGGGTAAGATACAGGTTGAGCTTGCTCAGCTCAAGTACAGATTAAGCCGTTTGTCGGGACTGGGAAAGTCCATGTCGAGGCTTGGCGGTGGAATAGGAACAAGAGGTCCCGGAGAGAAAAAGCTTGAGGTGGACCGCCGTCTCATAAATGACAGGATAGCACAGCTTCGCAGGGAGCTGAAAGAGGTGCAGAAGCACAGAGATATCACAAGGGCAAAGCGTGAGAAAAACAAGGTACCGGTTGTTGCGATAGTAGGATATACTAACGCAGGTAAGTCCACGCTGTTAAATCACCTGACAGAAGCAGATGTGCTTGAGGAGGATAAGCTTTTTGCAACGCTTGACCCTACAACGCGCATTCTCGCGCTTGATGGAAAGCAACAGGTACTTTTAACTGATACGGTCGGTTTTATCAGGAAGCTGCCGCATCATCTGATAGAAGCCTTCAAGAGTACGCTCGAGGAGGCAAAGTACGCTGACATCATTTTCCATGTGGTGGACGCATCAAACATGCAGCGCGAAAAGCAGATGTTCATAACCTATCAGACATTGGACGATTTAGGTGTAAAAGACAAGAAATTTGTCACACTTTTTAATAAGCAGGATGCCCGCACAGACAGCGAACCACTGCATGATTTCAGGGCGGACTATACTCTCAATATCTCAGCAGCAAAGGATATGGGATTAGATGAGGTAAAATCCCTTTTAGAGGAGATACTAAGAGAAAACAAGATATATATCGAGAGAATTATCCCATATGATAAGGCGGGAGTGATACAGCTCATCAGAAAACAGGGAGAGCTTGTGTCGGAGGAATATGTGGCTGATGGGATACAGATAAAGGCATATGTGCCGATGGAGGTGTACGGCAGGCTCGATTAGAGCGCTGCTTCGCTATATCATTATAATAAGCGAGGAATTTAAAATGTCGAAAACGCGTTCAATCCGCTGGGACAAGCTGGACAACACAGCGAATCTGTTCCCGAGTATAGCGGGAGAGAGCATGACAAATGTATATAGGATTTCAGTCACCTTAACTGATGAGATTGACAGTGAAAAGCTGCAGGAGGCGCTGGATATAGTGCTTCCGAAGTTTGGTCTGTTTAATGTGAGACTCAGGATGGGAGTATTTTGGAACTATTTTGAGGAAAATGGCAAAAAGGCACCAAAGGTGCATGAGGAAAATACATTTCCGTGCAGATTTATAAGACCGAATAAGAATCACAGCTATCTTTTCAGGGTGACATACTATAAGAACAGAATAAATCTTGAGGTATTTCATGTGTTGACAGATGGCATGGGCGGCATCAATTTCCTTAGGGAGCTCACCTACCAGTATCTGCGTCTCATACATCCGGAGATTGCAAAGCTAAAGGGCGATTCATTGACGCAGGGCACATCATTAAATAGAGAGGACAGCTTTGTAAAGAACTACAAATCAAGTAAGCCAAGTGGCTTTAACAGGCAGAAGGCGTATCTTTTAAAGCTCGAAAAGGTACCTGATGGAGAGTTTGGGCTGATACACGGCATGATGCCTGTATCACAGCTGAAGCAGGTCTGCCACCGCTATGGAGTTTCCATAAATGATTATCTGGTAGCATGCTTTGTGTGGAGTGTGTATCAGGAGTGTTTTCACGGCATGCCAAACGATATGCCTGTCAGGGTTGCGGTTCCTGTGAATCTTCGTCCTTATTTTGACTCCGTGACCACAAAGAACTTTTTTGTCATGATATCTGCTGAGTTCAGACCGCAAAACAGCACCTACACATTTGAGGAGGTGCTTAAAATAGTGACGGATTCCATCAATTCACAGATTTCTAAGGATCATCTGGAGGATCTTTTCTCATACAGTGTGTCAAATCAGAAAAATATCCTGATGAGACCGGTGCCTCTTTTTATAAAAAATCTGGCAATGAAGGCGGTCTATACGCAGTCGGCACTGGCAAACACCACCACTATCACCAATATTGGAAATATAAAGGTGGAGCCGGAATACGAGCCGTATATAACAGGCTTTTATTCCTTTATACCAATGTCCAAGGGACAGCCTATGAAGGGCACCATATGCTCCTACAAGGACACGCTGGTGTTTACTTTCTCATCTATTCTGGCCGATACGATGATTCAGAGAAGCTTTTTTAAGAAGCTTGTAAATGACGGAGTGGAAGTGACAATTGAGACAAATGGAGAGTATTATGACTAAATGCATGAAATGCGGTGTGTATATTGCAGACAATACAGATAAATGCCCGCTCTGCCAGCAGGTTGTGGCACCGGTTGAACTGTCATCGGACAATCATCAGGGCACTGAAGGGGATTTTGAACAGCACGGTACGAGATATCCTGACGTCAAGGGCGCATCAAGAAAATACAGATTACTGGAAAATATCATATTGTTTCTGTCTATAGTAGGACAGATTGTGCTGACAACTGTTGATTACATGACAGACAATGAGATAAACTGGAGCTTTATAGTGCTTCTTGTTGTAATCTATGCGAATGTGACGTTGCGTCTGGCAATAGTCGGAAGAAACGGATATATTTTTAAAATTGTAAGCACATTTGTGTTCACGGTGCTGTTTCTCGAGGGCATAGACCTGCTCACAGGAGCCAGTGGCTGGGCACTTACATTTGTTTTCCCAAGTGCCATACTGGCGATGGTTCTTGCAACAATTATACTCATGATAGTAAACATAAGAAACTGGCAGAGCTACATGATGATGCAGCTTTTTCTTGTGTTGATGAGCGTGATTGCGATGATACTTGTGGCAGTCAAGGTCATATGGTTCCCATATCTGGCAATGGGAGCGATGGGCGCATCGCTGTTTTTGTTCCTCGGAACACTGATTATCGGTGACAAAAGAGCCAGAACAGAGCTGAAACGGAGATTTCATATATGATAGGCTTTCATGGAATAGGAAATTCGCATATGTTTGAGGATGAAGAGATGGGAAACTACCATCCGGAAATTGAAAACGGCGATAGTAATGGGGATAATGAAACTGGAATAATAGGAGCTTTGGGTAATAAGCTTGAAAAGACATTTAAGAACTCATTATCTGCCATGAAAAGTGAGCATGCGGAAAAAGTCCATAGCAATGCAGCTGTGGCAGATGAAGAAGTCAGTATACAGGGAAAAATACTTGCTAATCTGATGGGACATATCACAAATGACCTTGCAATCGGTAAAAAAATAAAATCCGGAGAGCTCAGGAAGCGCATGAAGGAACCTGCATGGCTTGTTCCGGACTGCTTTGTAACAGAGGATATAGATATGGGCGGTTTCACTATGAAGTTTTTATCTTCAAAGGAAAACCCAAATACAGAGCGTGTGATACTGCAGCTGCATGGTGGTGGATATATGGGGGCAGTGCGCAATGCATACTATGTATTTGCAGGCCTTTATAACGAGGTAAGTGAGGGCTGCTCCGTGCTCACGCCTGACTATCGCGTGGCACCGGAGCACCCTTATCCGGCAGCACTTGAGGATGCCATAGCCTGCTATAAATGGCTTTTGTCACAGGGCTGGTTTGGCTCGCAGATTGTGCTGGCAGGAGACTCAGCGGGAGGAGGCCTTGCAATGTGCCTCACCATGTATCTTCGTGACCACGACATGCCGCTTCCGGCAGGAATAGTAGCCATGTCACCATGGACCGACCTCACAGCAGGAGGAGAATCCTACGAGACAAACTATGAAAAGGACCCACTGTTTGGAAACACAAGGGACAGTCTAATCTACATGAATGACTATCCCGGTGACTACGATAAAATGGATCCATACATATCGCCGCTGTTTGGCGATTTCAGAGGCTTCCCTCCAATGCTCATACAGGCTGGCTCGATAGAGATGCTTTTATCTGACTCGGTCGATGCCGCTGCAAAGGCAAGAAACCAGGGCGTTAAGGTGCGACTGTCAGTGTATGAAGGCATGTTTCATGTGTTCCAGATGGGATACCTCAATTTCCCGGAGTCCAAGCGTGCATGGGCGGAGGTCAAGCGTTTTCTAAAGGTGATTAAAGAGGAAGAATAAATGAAGTAATATAGGAGCATTTATGGATGTAAATAGTACATTTGAAAAAACAGAAATAAAATGTAAAGTATTACAGGAAATTATCCAGCTGGCGAAGAAGAATTGTGTTGAAAAAGTAATTCTTTTTGGTTCAAGAGCGCGAGGAGATTATAAAGAGCGAAGCTGTTTAGATACTGTAGATTTATGCACATGAAACACAGAAAATGGAAGAGGATGTGAAAAAACTCAATCGAGTTTTTTCACATCCCCTTTTTTTGAGCTTATATATTAGCATCTTCTGCAGACAGATTGTGGAAGCATAATAAATTTGCAAAAATTATAATTAATTCTATAAAGTACTTGACATAGTTACTAAGAGTTACTATAATAAGTACATAAAGTGAATATAAGAGGCGCAGAAAGTAATTATAGGAGTTGAACACATGAATAAAGTAGATGTAAATGGATTAACAGAACGGGAGTTTTTAGCAGAATATAAGCCGGGCGATTATGACAGACCATCGGTTACAGTTGACATGATGGTGCTTCGTATGAAGGAAGATTTAAGCTGTATGCAGGTGCTTCTGATAAAGAGAAAGGCTCATCCGGAGATAGACAAATGGGCGCTTCCAGGCGGATTTATTAACATAAAGGAATCAGCATATGAAGCAGCGTGCAGGGAGCTTAAAGAGGAAACAGGTCTTACAGACATTTATCTTGAGCAGCTCTATACCATGAGCCAGCCGGACAGAGACCCGCGTATGAGAATTATTGATATTGCATATATTGCACTGCTTCCATATGGGTATGAGCAGTCTGCCGTTGCAGGTGATGACGCAAAGGATGCCAGATGGTTCGATGTGAAATTTGCAGATGAAAAACTTGAGTTTGCAAACGACTTGATTAAAATTGAATACTCCCTCAAGTCTGAGAAATTTAAAAACGGTGTAATCACAGTGGAAAACTTTGTTCCGGTCAGCGTATCAGACGAAAAGCTTGCTTTTGACCATGACCAGATTATACTGGAAGGACTTATGAGGATAAGGAATAAGGCTGAGTATACAGGCATTATGTTTAACCTTGTGCCGCGTGAGTTTACCATTCCGGACCTGCTTAAGGTGTTTGAGGTCCTTTCAGGAAAGGAAGTTTATCCAAAGGTGTTCCGTGAGAAGATTGCAGGACAGCTTGTTTCACTTGACAGGTCGCAGAGACCTATTGTCGGAAGAAAACCGGCTGCTGTGTACAGATATGTTGACCTTAACATGGATGAACGTAAACTGGTTAAAGTGCAGAAGAAATATAAAAACGGTGTGATGCTCACAAGGGCACAGCCATTTCATAACGGACACCTGAACATGATAAAACATGCCGCATCGGAGTGCGAAAATCTGCTTGTTGTGATAGGCAGTGCAAACAAAAGCTATACAAAGAGAAATCCGTTTCCAATCGAATACAGAAAAAGGCTTGTTGAAAACGTACTGCAGGAAGAGGATTTAAGCGGTGCAGATGTAAAGGTTATGACATTATCGGACTGGAGAATGGAGGATGCAGCCCAGTATGTAAAGGAATGGGGTTCTTTCTTCTATTACAATATAGCTAATGAAATTGGAGAGAAAAGCTTTACATTCTATTACAACGACGACCCGAAGATTGCGGAAAACTGGTTTACAGATGATATTTTAAAGAACGTGACTATCAGAAACCTTGGCAGAAGCGATATTGAGATTTCAAGTACAATGATCAGAGATTTGCTGTATAAGAAAGATTATGACAAAGTCAGGGATCTGGTTCCGCGATGGATGTGGAAGGATTTAAAGCAGCTTGGAAAAATCCTTATGGATGCAACAAATGATGATTATATGATGTAGGAGGAAATGATTATGGCAAAGAAAATTTTAGTAGTAGTGGATGCACAGAATGACTTTATTACAGGAGTTCTTGGAAACAAGGAGTGTAACGTGGCAACAAATGTTATTGCAGATGAAATCAGGTCAGGAAAATATGATAACGTGATATTCACAAGGGATACGCATGATGAAAACTATCTGAATACTCAGGAGGGAAGAAAGCTTCCGGTAGCTCACTGTATTAAAGGGACAAACGGATGGGAGGTAGACGCGCGTCTTAAGGATGCAATGAAGGAGCGTGGAGTTGACTGTGACGATATGACTTATATTGACAAGCCAACGTTTGGATGCAAAGAGCTTGGCGAACTGCTTGCGGGATATGACAACAGCGATACAGAGATTTATTTCTGCGGATTCTGCACGGGAATATGTGTAATCAGCAACGTAGCAATTGCAAAGACGTTTTGTAAAGAGGCAGAGGTGTCCGTGATAGAAAATGCCTGTGCCTGCGTAACGCCTGAAAGTCATAAGACGGCAATAGAAGCAATGAAGATGATTCAGGTCAATATTATATAGAAAGTCATTTATTAAAAATGTTTCTGACATACTAATAGCGTAAGAAATGGGAGGAGAATATTATGAAATTAAACCAGATAATCACAAGTCTTTTAGAGACTGATATGTATAAATTCAGCATGGGTCAGACAATATTCCATCAGTTTACGGATTACAAAACCACATGGACATTCAAGTGCAGAAATGAAGATGTGCATTTTACACAGAAAATGGTGCAGGAGATAACAGAACAGATTAAGGCTTTCTGTAAGCTTCGGTTTACAGAGGATGAGCTTGCATATCTTGACAATATCAAATGGATCAAAGGCTCTTATGTTGATTTCCTTCGTCTCTGGCAGCCGCGTTTTGAGGATTTTGAGATAGGAACAGATGCACCTTGTGGCTTGTCTATTGAGGCAAAAGGAACATGGCTTAATACTTCAATGTATGAGATTCCGACACTTGCCATTGTAAATGAAATATATTTCAGAATGGCATATGACTATGATAAGTTGCTTGACAGCTTTAAGAAGCGTCTGGATGCAAAGTATGAGAATTTAAAGAACGGACACTGGTACGCGGGTACATTCTCAGAGTTTGGTCTCAGAAGAAGACTTTCTGCTGAAGCGCAGGAGCTTGCAGTGCAGAAGTTCGCACATTTAAACGACACCCTGCATAGTTCATCAAAGTTTGTCGGCACATCAAATGTGTATCTTGCAAAGAAGTACGGACTTACACCTGTAGGCACCATGGCTCATGAGTGGATTATGTGCACAGGACAGGGCAATCACAGGCACAATCCGGCATATTCAAACTGGTATGCTCTCGATGCATGGGTTAAGGAGTATGGAGTATTAAACGGTATTGCTCTTACTGACACAATCACAACAGACTGCTTCCTGCGTGATTTCCAGCTTACCTATGCGACACTTTTCTCAGGAGTGCGTCATGACAGCGGAGACCCGTATGAGTGGGGTGAAAAGATGATTGCTCATTACAAGAGTCTTGGAATTGACCCTAAAACAAAGACACTTTTATTCAGCGACAGTCTTGACTTTGAGCGTGCTGATAAGCTCTACAGACATTTCTGCAAGGAAACAAATGTAGCTTTTGGTATCGGCACATACTTAAGCAATGATACAGATGTTCCTGCACTCAATATTGTCATGAAAACCACAATATGCAATGGTATGGATGTAGCGAAGATTTCTGATACAACCGGCAAGGGGATGTGCAAAAATCCGGATTATGTGGATTACTTAAACCGCTGCATTGATTACAGGATGAAAAATGACCGCTAAAAAGGTATCAGAAGATGACGTGATAAAAGTAGTTTTAAATGGAGAAAGCCGGGATAATAAATTTATTAGTGGTAAAATCATAATTTAAAAGGAGTGACATTATGAAGTTGGAAAGTATCTATGATAGAGGTATTAAGTTTCATCATTATTGTAATACTGCATACCCTTTAAGACCGAATTCATTGGCTCAGTATGAAGTCCATGATAATACTGCAATCAGAGAAGTGATTAAGAAGAATATTGAAGAACAGGATGAGCTTTGTTTGTATGTTCATGTGCCATTTTGTCAGTCAAGATGCAAATTCTGTGAGTATGTAGTACTCGATAAGCCTGAAGAGGGAGATGCAGATAATTATGTAGAGCACCTTTTGAAGGAAATTGAACTTTATAGAGATATTATAAAAAATAAAAAGATAGTTGGATATGATCTGGGTGGTGGTACACCTTCGTATTTGTCGATTGAAAATCTTACAAAGATTACAGAATCAATTAAGAAGTTTAATCTTGAAGAGAATATGTATCTAAGTGTAGAAACAACACCGGTAATCGCAGCAAATGATATTGAAAAGATAAAGGCTCTTAAAAAACTTGGATATAATAGAATTTCTATGGGATTCCAGACTGTATCTGAAAAATTACTTGAGTCACTTGGCAGAGAAGGATCTAAGTCTATATATGAAAAGGCCGTGGAAAATATTAGAGCTGCGGGATTTGACAGACTTAATATTGATCTTATGTATGGTTTCTTAAATCAGTCAGATGAAGATTTTGCAAATACAATAAAGTATACAATTGCAATTAATCCGGAGTTTATTACATTGTACCGTAATAGATATAAGGGAACCAAGCTTGAGTCAGAGTCACAAGGTGTTACCTTATATAAGGTTAACAGACAATATGATATTGCTTATAACCTATTGAAGAAAGCCGGATATATCGCTAATAATGGCAAAAATACATTCAGTAAGATACCAAAGGATATGGGAACTTCATCATATCTTACAAAACGTGTAATTAATGCTACATCTTATATTGGATTTGGTCTTGGTGCTCAGTCGTTCTGTGGTAATTATCTGGCGTATAATCTTGGTTGTGCAGACCATATGTTGAATAAATATTTCGATGCGATTGATAATGGGATTTTTCCAATCAATGACATAGCGGATTTACCAATTGAAGAAGTACATGCCAAGGCATTGTCAGTTATGTTCTATTTTGGATTTATTTCAATGAAGGCATTTAAAAAAAGATTCAATGAGGATTTTAAAGATGTCTATGGGGCTCAAATCGAATTCTTACAGAACCACCGGTTAATGGAATATGTTGATGAGGATACATTTATGCTTACTGATTATGGTGCAGCACACTTGTATGGAATTATTCCGTTGTTCTACAGTGAACGCAGTATCAATGAAATGTTTGCTATGTCAGAAAGATGGTTGAATGATAAAAAAGGAGAAGAAATATTCCTTGAGAAATATGATAGAAAGGCATATGATGCTCCGTCAATCGCAGTTGATTTGATTGTATTGAATAAAGACAAGTCAAAGGTTTTGTTGATTACAAGGGGGTCACATCCATATGTTAATTATCTTGCACTTCCTGGAGGTTTTTATCAGAACACTGACGATACGATAGAATATGCTGCAGCACGCGAATTGCTTGAAGAAACATCAATATCCGTTAATATTACAGAGGAGAACCTTGTAAAGATTTCATCCTCTAAGGCAAGAGATCCCAGAGGGTGGGTGGTGAGCATTGCTTATATGGTTATATTGAATGATACAGATATTAAGCCCTTGGCAAATACAGATGCAATTAGTGCTGATTGGTATGATATTAAGTCATTGGAGAAGGAAAAGCTGGCATTTGACCATTATGACATTATTAAGTATGCACTAAAGTAAACAAAATTGCATATTCAACAATGCAAAGAGCATTATAACTTCAAGTTTTTGTGTATGTGTAATTGGAGAGGCACATTTAGATAAGAAATACAAAAGCTAATAATAGAAAAAATTCTAAAATTTTGTCATAAAGTAGGATTGATATGCCCCCTTATTGTAAACATATAAAAGGAAAACATTATGGAACTGGATGTGTTTTCCAACAGATATATATGAATTAATGAGTTTTAAAGAATATATGAAATATTCGTGCCAACAAATGTATTATGAAAGAATTTTTAATAAATTGTATTGTATCTATAATGCAAGCGAAAACAAAACAGACAATATATGGGATAAAATTATAAGAGAATTATCAAATATAGTAATTGATGAACAGGATCGACTGATATCGTTTGACAATTTATTAAAAAAGAGTGATATTGAAATGATTGAAGAAATTGATAAAAGAATTACTTTTTTAATAGAATTAAGAGGAAGATTTATTATATATTTACTAAAAAAACACCACTTTACAACTTTATAGATGACTCATATTTTGCGAAAATGCTTGTTTTAAGGCATTTATAACAGATGTTGATTTTATTTGGTTTTCGACTTTCTGCACGAAAGTGGCAAAAAATACCTGGCTGCGAATTCCTTCGCTTAAGGCGAATCTGAAATCCTGAACACTTTTATTCCTGTAGCCGGCAAATTTGTCATCGACATAAGGTAAAAGCTTTATTGAGTGTGTGAAACTTTTTGAAAAAACATATTATATTCGGTGAATAATGGATATATATTTCTTCAAAGTATTCCTACTTATATTATATCTCCTCATCAAATCCACCTGTTTAATAGACATATCAGACAAATACTTTAAAATCTCCTCTCTGAGAGCATTATACATCAGAAAGCCTTGTACTATTTTTTTTATAAAAAAAATTGTAAACTGCTTGTAGAAAGATAAAAAGGATGATTATCTTGCTCTGCAGCAGAGTAAGAGCCTACACAAATGAAAATCCAGTCACAGCGTAAGAAAACCGAGAGACCGGGAACGCAGCCGGGGGATGGCACACCCTCATGTAAGCGACTAGCGAAGCTGTTTAGATACTGTAGAATTATGCACATGAAACACAGAAATGCCCAGCCATGGATGGCTGGGCAAGGTGTTATGCGCCATGGACGGCGCATAAAAGCCGGTTTCGTCAAGTATAGAAACACTATAAGCATAATTCGTACAGAATCTTAACAGCAAAGCGTTAGCGCACGTGAGGGTGTGCCATCCCCCGGCTGCGTTCCCGGTCTCCCGGTTTTCGTAGTCATGCCATGACACTGAATTAAGCAGTCTTTCCTGTATAAAGCTGATAATACTTTCCCTTCTTTGAAATCAGCTCATCATGACTTCCCCTTTCAATAATGCGCCCCTGCTCCAAAACCATAATGCAGTCGCTGTTTCTGACAGTAGAAAGCCTGTGTGCGATAACAAATGTAGTACGGCCATGCATGAGCTTATCCATGCCGTCCTGAACAATACGCTCGGTACGTGTATCAATTGAGCTTGTAGCCTCATCGAGGATGAGCACAGGCGGATCGGCGATAGCGGCACGCGCAATGGCTAGAAGCTGGCGCTGGCCCTGGCTTAGGTTTGCACCGTCACCTGTCAGTACAGTATTGTAGCCGTCAGGAAGCTGGCGGATAAACGTATCGGCGTTTGCCAGGCGGGCAGCTGCGTATACTTCATCATCTGTGGCATCAAGCTTGCCGTAGCGGATGTTTTCCATGACAGTAGCTGTGAAAAGGTGGGTATCCTGCAAAACAATGCCAAGAGAGTGGCGCAGATCAGCCTTTTTAATCTTGTTTATATTGATGCCGTCATATCTTATCTTGCCGTCTGCTATATCGTAGAAGCGGTTGATAAGGTTGGTGATGGTAGTCTTTCCAGCTCCAGTGGTGCCGACAAAGGCAATCTTCTGACCGGGTGTTGCAAAAAGATCCACATCGTGAAGTACAATTTTCTCAGGTACATATCCGAAATCCACATCGTCAAATACCACATCGCCCTCAAGCTTTTTGTAGTCGACAGAGCCGTCAGCCTGATGAGTATGCTTCCATGCCCATAAGCCGGTGCGCTCAGGTGTTTCAGTAAGTTTTCCGTTTTCTTCTTTAGCATTTACAAGTGTGACATAGCCCTCGTCAGTTTCAGGCGCTTCATCGAGCAGTGAGAAAATACGGTCGCATCCGGCAAGTGCCATGATGATACTGTTGAACTGCTGGCTGACCTGCGAGATAGGCATGTTAAAGCTCTTGTTAAAGGTCAGAAAGCTCGCAAGCTTACCAAGGGTCAGACCGCCAAAGCTTGAAAGAGCCATAACACCGCCGGCAAGAGCACAGAGCACGTAGCTTAGATTTCCAATCTGTGCGTTTACAGGACCGAGCATGTTGGAGTACATGTTGGCATTGTAGGCGCTTTCAAAGAGTTCATCGTTTATTTTGTCGAAGGCTTCAATATTTTCCTGCTCGTGGGTAAATACCTTGACTACCTTTTGGCCGTTGAGCATTTCCTCGATGAAGCCGTTAACCTTGCCGAGGTCGCGCTGCTGCGCAAGGAAATAGCGGCTTGAGAAGCCTGCAAATTTCTTTGTCACGACTGTTGTTACGATTACCATCACGATAGTTAGTACGGTGAGCGGAATATTTAATATGACCATTGAAACAAAAACGCTCACAACAGTGATAGCACTGTTAAGTATCTGCGGAAGACTCTGGCTGATGAGCTGGCGGAGTGTGTCGATATCGTTTGTATAAATTGACATGACATCGCCGTGCGCATGTGAGTCAAAGTATCGGATTGGCAGATCCTGCATATGGGAAAAGAGCTCAACACGCAGGTTCTTGATGGTGCCCTGTGATACGTAGATCATTATTTTGCTGTATGCAAACGTACTGATGACGCCGATGCCGTAGAATACGGCGACCTTTCCCATTGCTGCAAGGAGCGGTCCGTAGTCGGGACTTCCTGTCTTAAGCAGTGGTACTATATAGTCATCAATCAAATTTTTGGTAAACATGGTTCCCTGCACATTTGCAAGTACACTGACAAAGATACATATCACAACAATTATGCAGGCAGGTAAATATTTCTTGAAAATAAATCCCATGAGGCGCGCAAAAAGCTTACCGGGATTTTTAATTTTGGGTTTTGGACCCCTTGGTCCTCTTGGTCCTGGCATCAGGCAGCACCTCCTTCATCAAAGTCTCCTCCGCCGTTTGTCTGGGAATCGTAAACATCGCGGTAGATTTCATTATTTTTAAGCAGATTTTCGTGGGTGTCAAAGCCGTCCACTTTTCCGTCATTCATCACTATGATACGGTCAGCATCCATGACTGATGAGATACGCTGTGCGATGATGAGCTTCGTGGTTCCCGGAATTGTTTTTGCAAGGGCAGCACGGATTTTTGAATCTGTTGCTGTATCTACAGCAGATGTGCTGTCGTCGAGTATGAGTATCCTTGGCTTTTTAAGCAGAGCTCTTGCGATACACAGACGCTGCTTCTGACCGCCGGATACGTTGGTTCCGCCCTGCTCTATGTAGGTGTTGTACTTGTCAGGGAAGGACTCGATAAAGTCATCGGCGCATGCCATTTTGCAGGCATTGATACACTCATCCGTGGTAGCATTTTTGTCACCCCAGCGCAGATTTTCGAGTATGGTTCCTGAGAAAAGGACATTCTGCTGGAGCACAACGGCTACCTTGTTTCTGAGAGTGTCCATGTCGTACTCACGCACATCGTGGCCTCCGACGGTTACGGAGCCTGTGTCTGTGTCATAGAGACGGCTTATCAGGTTTACGAGGGAGGATTTCGAGCTTCCCGTGCCTCCGATGATGCCGATGGTTTCACCGGATTTTATGTCGAGATTTATATCTGACAGAACCGGAGTCTCAGCGGTGTCTGAATATCTGAAGGTCACGTGCTTAAAGCTTATGCTTCCGTCAGGCACGTCGTAAAGCGGCTCCTTTGGATTGTGCAGTGTGCTCTGCTCATTTAATACCTCGCTGATTCGTCTTGCGGATGCGAGCGAGAGAGAAATCATTACAAAAACCATGGAGAGCATCATGAGGTTCATCAGAATATTCATACAATAGGTAAGAAGCGCCATCAGATCACCTGTAGTGAGAGTGCTGCTTACCACCATATGAGCTCCGAGCCAGCTGATTAGCAGGATGCAGGCATACACTGTAAACTGCATGAGCGGAGAGTTGTATACCACAAGGCTCTCAGCCTTCACAAATACATCGTAAATATTTTCTGCTGCCTTTGAAAAACGTTTCTTCTCATAATCCTCACGGACATATGCCTTTACAACACGGATAGCGGATACATTTTCCTGTACGCTTTCATTCAGGTCATCATAGCGCTTGAAGGCTCTGTCAAAGTATTTCATGGCTGCCTTACTGATAAAAAGCAGCAAAGCTCCGAGCGCGATGACAGCGATTAAGTATATTGTCGCAAGGCGCGGGCTGATGAAAAATGACATAGCCATCGCACATATTATGGATGCAGGGGCTCTCATAGCCATGCGAAGCATCATCATGTAAGCATTCTGGATGTTGGTCACATCGGTTGTCATACGTGTGACAAGACTTGCAGATGAGAATCTGTCGATATTTGCAAAGGAAAAGGTCTGGATATTGCGAAACATTGCAGCACGCAGATTCTTTCCAAAGCCCATGGCGGCCTTTGCACCATATTTTGCACCGAGACATCCTGTCAAAAGACCAAACAGTGCTGCGACAATCATCCACACACCCATGATATAGATATGCCTTGTGTCGCCCATATTGACACCATTGTCGATGATTGATGCCATGAGAAGGGGGATGATGGTATCCACAGCCACCTCAAGCAGCATGAAAACAGGTGTCGCAATCGAAGCCCATTTGTATTCCTTTATCTGGGCACCTAGTGTTTTTAACATATGTTTTGTCCTTTCTTATTATATTTTTATAAAATTTCTAACTAAAAAACTTGCATTTAATTAGTTAGTGTGCTAAGTATATTATAGATATACTTTTTTTATTGTCAAGAAAAATTTATGAGAGGATTTCAGTTATGAAGGAGTTTACACCGGACAAATACTTAGGACACAAGATAAACCGCATCAGCAGGAGCATAGACAGATATTTTGACAGAAAAAGGTGCAGCAAAAACGAGTGCATACCGCGAAGCCAGGGCATGATGATTGGATATATTATGGACAATCCTGACAGAAATATATTTCAAAAGGATATCGAGGCAGAGTTTCACCTGTCGGGAGCTTCCGTGACCAATATGCTTAAAAGTCTTGAAAAAAACGGCTATATCGTACGCACACCTATGGAAAATGATGCAAGGCTTAAGAAAATTGAGCTGACGCAAAAAGCATTGGACCACGAAAACCGTGTGAGAGAAAATATAAGGGTAATAGAGGAAGCCATGCACAAAGGCTTTTCTAAGGAAGAATTTGACATGATGCTTGGTTTTTTGGACAGGGTGATTGACAATATGGAAGAGCTCAACATGTAACCGGTGAATAACTATTCGAAACTACCGGGAACAAAATGACTATAGAGTTGAAAAAGTAGCATAAATATTGTGGCTTTTTTTGTGCAATAAGCCAAAATGCTACAAAATATTGTTGAGCGTATTGACATAGCAACAATATCTTGTATAATTTAGATTGTCATCAAAAGACAGATGCACAGATTTGTATTAAATAATATGGCATTTTATATGTAGCTATATCGTAATTGTTTGGTGAAAAGCCCGCTTTACATTGCAGGGCAGTGACATGAATTAATGATTACATCTCATTTATAGCTGCATATTTTGTGCCATTACACATGATAAAATACATATATATAGTATGTGCATTCAATGGCAATACTATATATAGTACACTGCATTATATGAAATATAGTATACAGAGAGGAGAAATTTACATGAAAATCATCAAGCGAAGCGGCAGTGAGGATATATTTGATGCAGCCAAAATTGTAGCTGCCATTAGAAAGGCAAACGATTCAGTGCTGGACTATGAGAAGCTTACTGCTGATCAGATTGAGGAAATTGCGAGCAACGTGGAGACTGCATGTGAGAACATGAAGCGTTCTCCAAGCGTTGAGGAGATACAGGATATGGTGGAGAACCAGCTCATGAACAAGCGTGCCTTTACCGTAGCCAGAAACTACATTACTTACAGATATAAGAGAGCCATCGTCCGTAAGTCGAATTCTACAGACCAGCAGATTCTTAGCCTTCTTGAGTGCAATAACGAGGAGGTAAAGCAGGAAAACTCCAACAAGAATCCTACTGTAAACAGCGTGCAGCGTGACTACATGGCAGGTGAGGTGAGCAAGGATATCACACGCCGTTTCCTGCTTCCTGAGGATATAGTGGAGGCTCATGAGAAGGGGCTTATCCATTTCCACGATGCAGATTATTTTGCACAGCACATGCACAACTGCTGTCTTGTAAACCTTGAGGACATGCTTCAGAACGGCACAGTAATCAGTGAGACTATGATTGACACACCAAAGAGCTTTTCAACAGCCTGCAACATCGCTACACAGGCTATCGCACAGATTGCCAGCTCACAGTATGGTGGACAGAGTATCTCGCTTGCACATCTGGCACCATTTGTACAGGTCAGTCGTGAGAAGTTCAGAAAGCAGGTGCTAAAGGAATTCGAGAGCGTAGGACTTGATTTGGATGAAGAAAAAATCAACGAGGTAGCAGAGCTTCGTGTCAAGGAGGAAATCAACCGCGGTGTGCAGATGATTCAGTATCAGGTCATCACACTCATGACTACAAACGGACAGGCACCGTTTATCACAGTATTCATGTACCTGAATGAGGTATCCGATCCGCAGACAAAGGCAGATCTTGCCGCAATCATTGAGGAGATGCTGCACCAGAGAATAAAGGGCGTAAAGAACGAAAAGGGTGTATATATCACACCGGCATTCCCTAAGCTCATATATGTGCTTGAGGATGATAATATCACAGAGGATTCAAAGTACTGGGATCTCACAGTGCTCGCGGCACAGTGTTCTGCAAAGAGAATGGTGCCTGATTATATTTCAGAGAAGGTCATGAAGGAGCTTAAGGACGGAGATGTGTATACATGCATGGGCTGCCGTTCATTCCTCACAGTGGACAGATGCTCACAGACAGCAGGCAATGTGGCGCAGGCAAAGAACTTTGATCCAAACAAGCGTAAATACTATGGACGTTTCAACCAGGGTGTTGTTACCTTAAATCTCGTTGATGTGGCATGCTCATCAGAAAAGGATGAGGAAAAATTCTGGAAGATACTTGATGAGAGACTTGAGCTTTGTCACAGAGCACTTATGTGCAGACATAAGAGGCTTCTTGGTACCAAATCCGATGTAGCACCGATTCTCTGGCAGAACGGAGCACTTGCACGTCTGAAAAAGGGAGAGGTTATAGACCCATTATTATTTAACGGATACTCAACAATCTCACTCGGCTATGCAGGACTTTGTGAGTGTGTGCGCTACATGAAGGGAGTATCACACACAGAGCCAAAGGAAGGCACACCGTTTGCACTTAAGGTAATGCAGCGCTTAAACGATGCATGTGAGCAGTGGAAAAAGGAGTCAAACATCGATTTCAGTATATATGGCACACCGCTTGAGTCTACCACCTATAAGTTTGCTAAGTGCTTACAGAAGCGCTTTGGTATCATCGAGGGTGTTACCGACAAGAACTATATTACAAACAGCTATCATGTGCATGTAACAGAGCAGATCAATGCATTTGACAAGCTAAAGTTTGAGTCTCAGTTCCAGAAGCTGTCTCCGGGTGGCGCTATCAGTTACGTGGAGGTACCAAACATGCAGGACAATATCCCTGCAGTGCTTTCAGTAATGCAGTACATTTACGACAATATCATGTACGCAGAGCTGAATACAAAGAGCGACTATTGCCAGGTATGCGGCTACGACGGAGAAATCAAAATCGTAGAGGAAGAGGGCTCAGGCAAGCTTATCTGGGAGTGCCCACACTGTGGCAATCGTGACCAGAACAAGATGAGTGTAGCCCGCCGTACATGCGGCTATATCGGCACACAGTTCTGGAATCAGGGAAGAACACAGGAGATTAAAGAGCGAGTGCTTCATCTGTAGAAGTTAAAGGAGGTTATTGTTTATGACTAATGAGGAAATCTGGAATATTGGCTTAGAAGAGCGTACAGACGAGCTTTCAAAGCTGCAAAGCGAATATGACAGGATCGACGTGGAGTGACGTAAAGCAGAATTTGAAATGGATATGTATGCACGTCTCAGGGAAGTAAACAATGCAATGCTTTATAAGCAGAAATTCTCAGAAAAATATGAGAAATGTGCCAGGACATCTGAAAAGCTTACGAAACAGAAGAATGCACTTGAGAATGAGATTAGTGTTCTGAAAAAAGAGATATATTACATTGCGATTATTCGCAAGGAGTACGCAGACGGAAGCGTTGACTATGAAACCTCATTTACGGATATTGAAGATTTTAACGAAAGTTATTATTGTATTCTGAAATGTATCGGGAAAGAGGTGGGAATTGCAACGGACAATCCAAAAGTTCTAACCTATGCTTGTGTTATTCGTGGGAAAGAAGAAATTGAGAAAGAGCTTCTGCATGGAAATGGCAAGCAGTTAGAGTATATTTAATCACGGTGATAAGAAAGGAGCTTATATAGTTGACAAATAACAAGAAAAAGAAAAAGGTAGTTATTATATCTTTTTGTGCTGTTATCTTTCTGACCTGCATTATTGCACTATGTTTATCAAAATATAAATCGCCTTATAAATATTTGAAGGCTCATGATGGAACAACCGCACAGACAAAAGCAAATGAATTTTTGGCGCAAGCTCACATTGACGATAAGTATATAGTTTTTTTTGTAAATGAAAATGGTAATGTAGCGTGTGCTATTATGAAAAAAAAGCTATTGTCCTATGATGTATTAAGAATTAGTGGTGAGTTATCTATAAGAAAAGATAATGAAAATTATTTATTCAGCGCATATGAGGATAATGGATATGAGTGGATAGATTGGGGGTTAATTAGTGAGAGTGATATAGACAAAATTTTAGTAAATGGTAAAGAAATGAACATTATTGATAATTTACAATATTCGTTTAGAATATGCTGGATAACAGGAAATGGTGAAGAAAATATTCCATCGAATCATGAAGAAATAAAAAAAGGTGCTGTTCGGTAAGGACAGCACCTTTTTTATAAAGTTAGTAAGGAATATTGGTTAAAGTGCAAACCAAAGACCATTGTTTATCGACATTACTCAAAGTGAAACCTGCGGACACAGTATCACTTCCTGCACTCATAGAAATACTACCAACTGTTTGCTGATAAGTATGAATATATTTTAAGACGGCTTCGGCGGTATTTCCATTTCCAGTCATGGTGTTCTTTTTTATCGTCATAGTTGCGTGTATGTTTTTATTATAATTTGCAAAATGGTCTTCAAAAAGACTTTCGTCAAATGACCATACTCTGCCACCGTTTGCGATAGAATCAACCATTACGGCGGAAGTAACATTACCGACTAAATCAGTTGCTTTACAAGAGGAAGAGCCGGTTGTAAAAGAACCCGACCAAGTAATACCCATAAAATCTTTACCAACAGCAGGATTTTTTTCAGAACTTGTAAATGAACCAAAATCCCAATCTGCGTCTGCTGTTAAGTTACAAGAAACACTTTTTCCGGATTTAGAAGGAGTGCCGGAGAAAGTAAGGGTTAATTTTCCGTATGAGCTTTTGGCGGCACGAGGTGTAGCCAAAGTGTTAAGATTGTCGAAGTTATCAATTCCGATATCATCTACTTCCTCTTTGGACAAAAGGCGGCTATCGGAAACATAGACTTCTCCATTGCGGTCAACTGCATATGACTCTTCTACAAAAACGGTTGCAGTTACAGTAGCAGGCTGTATTTCTGTACTATCAAGAGAATAGCCAACGGGTTCAGAGTTTGTTTCCGTGATAATATAAGCGTCTGGGAACTCTGGAGAATATACACCTCTAACAGAAGTATTATCTGTTTCACTTGCAAAAGCTGTTACAGACATACCCATAACCATGACAGCGGAAAGAGCAACGCTGACGAGTTTCTTAAAATGCTTTTTAATCATAAGCAATACCTCACTTTCTATGTGAAAGGTCAATAACTACATTTGAATTGTAACATATAAATATTACAATGTCATGCTATTTTTACGAAAATATGCAGATTATATCACTATATTCTGACAATTTCAAACAAAGAGAATGTACAGGAATAGCCTGATGTAACATAAAAATATGCCGTATGGCTTTTTTATATATAGTACCGGGGACTCTGGCAATTTGCCTATGAAAAAATATCAAGGATTCATGTCATGAAGATATGCTTCTTTTTTTATTTATGTGTAAAATTTTTTATAAATAAGTCTATATTCATGTATTCAAAAGTGTTATAATATTAGTTATAAAAATAATTTTATTCATATATATACGAGGTAGTTTTTAAACTATGGGGATTAAAACATTTGAAACACGCGAAGCATTAAAAAATAAATTACATAACAGAAAACTTATCTTTTCAGAAAATGAGCTTGATGGAGTTTTAATT
>ERZ1034730.9-NODE-9-length-110351-cov-16.855289_pt1 | contig 110351 bp, 105 predicted proteins | sample MGYA00520650_ERZ1034730 | MGnify/ENA primary metagenome ERZ1034730 (study PRJEB33766, sample SAMN09781702) | gut metagenome | biome: gut microbiome | host: Homo sapiens | place: Madagascar | study: EMG produced TPA metagenomics assembly of the PRJNA485056 data set... | reverse complement strand
TTCCCTGTATCGCCCATTGTAATATGCTATTCTTTAATTGCTTTCCGTTCATTGTTTTTTACTTTGCGAATTTGCTAACCGTGGTTAGCAAATTCATAAATTATTCAAACTCATTATCATAGTCTTCACCTCTGACACCTAATTCACCCCTGCTCATCGCATTAGCAATGTCAATCTTCAATTCCTCATCGTAATCCTCACCATTCATAAAGCAAGTCATTATGCGGAGAAGTAAGTCTTGGTCAATGTTGGATGCTGCAACATGATAGACGATGGACTCCATTTGCCGCATAAAAATTGTAGCTTGCCAAACATATGAGTTCTTGTACAGGAAGTATGCTCCGAGTGTCAAGGCAATACGTTTGTTACCGTCATTGAAATAATGACCAGAGCAGAACTTGTATACCAGAGAGCAGAGTTTATCTGAGAAATTCGGATAATACATATCGTTCTGCACAAACTCAAGAGCAGCTCGTATTCCACCTTCATCTCTGACCCCATCAAAGCCACCATCGCTTGCGTCTATCATCTTTGCATAAACGCTTAAGGCCTCTTCGTAACTGATGTATTTTACTTCCTCATTCATTGTCTGCCTGCTTTAATCTTTTCAAGACATCCTTGTTTTCTGCAAGGATATTGTCGAAATCTATCGACTTATCCCCGATAAAACGTTCATATTCTTCTGGTGTTACCGCTCTGAGGTATTCGGCTATATTGCCATGATAAGAATCCCGGAAGCTGAAATCACGAGAAGCCATCTTGGTACGGGCATCATTGAGATATGGTTTCTGCATAGGATGCTCCGAAAGCTCATTTACAATGCGCTCCACTTCGTACATGGATAATTTTACGCCACCATTATCTTTGAATTCCTTTTGAATAGCTGCCCCTACACCATTCTCAAAGGATGAGATTACAAGCAACACCTCCGCATAAAGCGTATGACGAACATTGTCTTTGGTGTCAAGACTAAGAACTTTACGGTATTCTTTAGCATTTTCCTTAAATACAGCCGTGTATATATAATCAGTTATCTGAGAGTATTTATAGGTTTTATGTCCATCCACACATTGGTTTATGGCAGAAGTCAGCACCTTCCTATAATTTTCTTCTGTTAAGGCAGCCGGGAGATAGTTAACATCACGACGATTGATGAACTTTGTTCCACCACCAGTTTTTTCGTTGATTGTTGCTATCACAATGTCCAAAATTGCACTACGCAAAGCCTTGGCTCTCTCACTTTCCGTTAGTAACATTCCTATATTGAGAAACGAACGGAAATTAAACAGTCCAAGTTGGGTCGTTTTGCTCGCCTCATTAATAAGATGAGCAAACTGTAACTTAAACTCTTTCAGGACTTTACCCTTACATAAAACATATCCATTATGCTTCAACTCATCTCCATTCGCCGATAAATATCGGTCTATTGTAGATGTATCAACGCCATAAAAATCTGCCACCATTTTTTTTGTCAACCAATACTCACCATCAAAAAACATGCCTTCAATGTCAAGGCGTTCTTGAAGTTTTTTCACTGCAAAACGGTTGTTCAGTACGTTTTGTCGTTCTATATTTGATATTGTCAAATCTTTCATCGTTATAGTCTATTTTGAATTTGCGGGACACCGTCCCACATATTACAATTCGTCCACATTCACCTCAATCCCCAATATACGCTGTATCTCTGCCAAAGTCTTGTCTATCTCATGATCAAGAGCCTTACGCTTCTTGAAATAATCGGCAAGCAATTCGGCTGGCGGCAAAATCTCCTCATCCTCTTTCGGGAACTTACATAAGTCGAAGTTGCAATCAGAATCAATCAACTCTTGTACAGGATAGCAGCGTGATTTCTCATCTCCATCGGCAATGATAATCTCCTTACGGTCGTTCCACCATTCACGGATAGGATCGCAATGCTCCAACTTCATAGATTTGGTCTTAGAGAAATGCTTGTACCCCTCCGGCATATCCAAACGGTAGAACCATGTTTCCTTTGTCGAGAAGCCTTCTGGAGCATCCTCTGCACTGGTATTGTCGAAGAACAGAATGTTCGTGGCAATGGAAGTGTAGGGCGCAAAGATGCTGCCTGGCAAACGGATAATGGTGTGCAAGTTGAAATCTCTAAGTAACTTTGTCTTAATGGCAATCTTTGTGTTATCTGCTCCAAAAAGGAAACCATCAGGAACAATGACTGCTGCACGGCCATTCTTCTTCAAGCGATACATGATAAGCACCATGAAGAGGTCGGCTGTCTCGCTACTGCGCATATCTGAAGGAAAGTGAGATTTCACGTCGGCCTTTTCATTACCTCCGTAGGGTGGATTCATCAACACAACATCAAACTTGTCTTCATCTGTGTAGTTGAGAACATCCTTTGTAAGCGAATTGTCGTGATATACCAATGGTGTATCTATGCCATGCAGCAACAGGTTTGTTACACATAACATATATGGGAACTGTTTCTTTTCGATGCCGAATACAGACTGATTGAACTGCTTACGATCATCTGCAGTCTTGACCTTCTTGTCCAATTCACCCAACCAGCTGGTGATGAAGCCTCCCGTACCACAGGCGAAGTCTGCCATCTTTTCGCCAATCTGCGGGTTGACAATCTCTGCCATAAACTCGGTCAAGGCTCTTGGAGTGTAGAACTCACCAGAGGAACCTGCCGACTGCATTTCTTTGAGGATAGTCTCGTATATCTCACCGAAAGCATGACTTTCTTCATAGTCACCAAGGTTCAAACCGTCAATCACATTCAGCACTTGTCGAAGTTGAACTCCATCTTTCATATATTGGTTGGCATCCTCAAATGTGGTCTTTACTATTGCTTGGCGGATAGGGGTGTCTGGTGTTACTTCTATCTTTTTGAGTTCCACAAACAATGTGTTGTTGACAAACGAAAGCAGCTCATCACCAGTCAAGGCATTACCGCTTCCATCGTCATGCGCCCAGTTGCGCCAACGGCATTCTTCTGGAATAATAGATTTGTAATCATCATCGTCCAACTCCCAGTCATTCTCTTTCTCGTCATAGACTTTCAAGAACAGCATCCACGCCATTTGTTCTATGCGTTGCGCATCACCGTTGATACCGGCATCATTGCGCATTATATTGCGTACTCGTTTTACGAAATTTGATAAACTCATATTTTGTCTATATTTTATGCTATATTATATATGTGTTGTTCCAATTCCTTCACAGCATCAAGATAGCCTTGCTTACCACCGAAGAACTTCACGATGTTTGCTTTGGAACCCAACTTGCGGAAAGGGTCATTTTCAAGCACAGTAAGACTTTCCAATTCTGACACACCTTCCTTGGTGTACTTATCCAACAAGGCTTCAAGCACAAGCCGTGCCTGTTCACCATACTTGCTGAATATATCACGTTTCTTCACCTGCTCGGCACGCTCATGCCGTGTAAGTGTTTTCTTGCCGTAGGCTATATGGCAGATAAAATCGAAATCATCAACATCGTCCATATCTTGGTCATGTTTCAACACCGCAAGGTCAATGCCACTTTCTTTAAGCATTTCGGCAATGTCTGACTTTCTCTTGGTTTCTTGCCACTTGGAAGTGAACGTATCAATCGTAGCGTATGTGTCTATGATACTTTTCTTTGTATAGTCGGTAATGCTTTCCGTGCGAAGCAACTTACCTTTTGTGTCATAGACCGAAACTACCTTGTTAATGACCATCACTTGACAACCATCCTTGGCAACAATCGGCTTCGGACGTGGCTTAGGATCGGGTTCTTTCACACCTTGAGGCTCGTCGTTTTCAGGAAGTACATACGGCTTAGGCTCTTTCTGCTTGGGCGGATAGTTCGGGTCTATTTCAATCGGTCCGTCCCAATCTGGGTCTGCAAACAATCGTGTCACGTTGCGGAAGTCCATTACAGTGAAGTATGTCTTTCCTTCTTTCTCACGAAGACGAGTGCCACGACCGATAATCTGCTTGAACTCTGTCATAGAGCCGATTTGTTGGTCAAGCACAATCAGTTTTGTCATTTTGCAATCAACACCAGTTGAAAGCAACTTACTTGTAGTTGCTATGACAGGATATTTCTCGGCAACAGAAATGAAATAATCCAACTTGCCTTTTCCGTATTCGTCACTACCAGTTATACGAACCACATAGTCGGGAGTTTTCTTGCACATATCAGCATTGGCATTAGCCAAAGCCATACGCATACGTTCCGCATGAGTTTCATCAGCACAGAACACTATGGTCTTAGCCATACGATCTGTACTTTTCAGATAGTTGGTTATCTCTTGCGCAACTTCCCTTATACGGTCTTCTATAACAATGTTATAATCATAGTCGCTATTGTTATAAATGCGGTCTTCTATCTCGTTGCCGTAAATATCCTTTTGTCCCTTTGTTGGTCTCCACTCATCGCCAATGTTGGTTGTGATGTTGATAACCTTGAAAGGAGCAAGGAAACCATCCTCAATTCCGTTTTTAAGACTGTATGTATATATAGGCTCACCAAAGTAGCCAATACTTGACTGGTACTTTGTTTCTTTTGGTGTGGCAGTCATACCTATATGAGTAGCCGAAGAGAAGTATTCCAAGATGTTTCGCCAGTTGCTATCATCCTTTGCGCTACCTCTATGACACTCATCAACGATAACAAGGTCAAAATAGTCTGGATTAGGGAACAAGTCCTTATAGTTTTTGGCATCATTCTGTCCAATCAACTGTTGATAGAGTGCAAAAAACACTTGATAAGACCCCAATTCTTCCAAGTGGTTCTTGTCTTTTGAGTAGTCTATCTTGTGCGTTACCTTTTCTAATGGTTTGAAATCCTGCTGTATGGATTGGTCAACCAATATGTTGCGGTCTGCAAGATACAACACTTTCTTCTTCAAACCACTTTTAAGTAAACGCCATACAATCTGAAATGCAGTATATGTTTTGCCAGTGCCAGTTGCCATGACAAGGAGTACACGGTTTTGTCCTTTGGCAATGGCACCGACTGTGCGGTTTACTGCATTGCGCTGATAATACCGTGGCGGAAAAATATTCTGTCCTGTACAGAAAGGCTGCTTAATGACAGACAACTCTTGCTTATTAAGTCCGTTTCCATCGTTAGCCTCATTTTTATATCTCTCGATAAGATCTTCTTTTGTTGGAAATTCGTCCATAGCAAAAGTGCGTTCCTTGCCTGTCAAGAAGTCGTGTTCGGCAAAACCTTCACCATTTGAACTGTATGCAAACTTCACATCAAGCATTTGGGCATAGGTCATGGCTTGTTGCAATCCATGAGAAACAGAATGATTGGCATCCTTTGCTTCTACAATAGCAATGGGTGTTGCCTTATTTGCATAAAGTACATAGTCGGCAAACTTCGGTTTCTCTCTATGCACAAGATTACCATGAAGGCTAATTCTACCATCAGTAAATTTAACCTTCTGTTCCATGAATATACTATCCTTTGACCATCCCTTGCTTGTGATGGCTTCGTTGATATAGCGGAACTTGACATCCTCTTCTGTTAAATCTTTGTTAATGCCCATATTCAACTAATATTTTATTATCAGAAGTTCTACAACATATTTACTATGACAGGAAACTACGAGTTCATTACACTCTTTCGTTCTCGTCCGTAATCAAATCCTTGAGGTCAACTTCTAAAATCTTTGAGATTTCAAGAAGTGTCTCTAAATCGGGTTGATATTTATTCCGAGCATAGCAATTAACCGTGCTAAAGCTCTTGCCTAACTGTTTTGCCAGCCAGGTTTGTGAAACACCCTTGCTATCTAAGACATCTTTTATCTTGTTTAGTTTCATAAATTCACCGAATTTTGCTGCAAATATACATTAAATTTTGCGATAATCATTATAAATTAAGCTATTTTATGTAAATTATTCCAATATAACGATTGTTATTTCATGTAGTTATTGTACCTTTGCAGCGGAGAAGAGTTGTTTGACAGCAAATGTATGCATATTGCAGAAATTGGGACTGTTGCCAAATCATTACCTCTATTGAGGTGAAAGACTCATAAATAGCTCATTTTAAGCTATTCAGCAGATTTTAGCGTAATTTTATCCGAAAAGAACAAAAAAAACGGGCATCAATCTTCTCCAGATGATGCCCGTTTTTACCTTATATTCTTTTACACTATATTTTTAACTTTTTTACCTTTAGAAGTGTGTCATAAACTCCACTACTATCTTATCCTTCTCTGAAGTCTTGGCGATGGCATCCTTGCGATAGAAATACTTCTCGTAGTTGATGCGGATGTCTGAGATGAATGGCTTGGCTAGGCTCAGGGTTACACCGCCCGTTACACGATGACGCTTGTAGTCATTGATTTTCAAGCCCCCCATCTCCGTATCGCTGCCACCATATCTAGTACCATCGCTGTGATCGCTCATGAAGTCATATCTTGCCAATGGAGATACCTTGCGAATCAGGCTCTTCTGATTGCGAACTGGGATGTCGTAGCATACGAAGCCATCGAAGGCATGCACACCGTGGAAGGCATTCTTGCTGTAGTGCTTGTACAAATACTCAGCCTCAGCGATAAAGCCACCCTTATGGAATGTCAAACCGCCATCATACATCGTAACGGTTACATCGGATGGCTTGATCTTCTGTGTACTCAGCACCAAGTTGACGTTAGGGAAGAGGAACTGGAGCTTGGCAGAATAGTTCACGCCCTTGGTCCAGTAATCCTTCTGGTTGGTCAAACCCGAACCATTGAAGATACCGGCATTCAGCACGATAGGGAAACCTACGTTCCAAGTATAGCCAATCTCGGCACCGACATCACGCACATTGCCCACCTGCTTGGCGATAAACGAGCGGTTGGCAAAATACTGCTGATGAGGAGAACGATGGGCATCGATGGTGAATGGCACACGCTCCTGACCGATGGTAAACTGCAAGGTGCTCCAAGGCTTGATGCGAGTATAGGCATCGAGCATCTTGATCTTTCCCTCGTCGCAGAGGTCGATCTCAGCCTTATAGCTCACCTCCTTGGTCACATTACCAGTTACATTGATACGAGCCGTGCGCACCTCGAATCGTCCCTCCCCTTCCTCGGTTTGGTACTCATACTTAGAGCGGATGGTTCCACCAATCTTCGGCGTCTTGTCAACGTCATCATCACTGTTCTGGGCATTCATAGTTGCCACCTGCGCCACCAAGAGTGCCGCCATCAAGTAGATCTTCTTCATATCTTCTATACCTTATTATATATATGTTTCGTTTCTTTTCGGGTGCAAAGGTAACGTGAAGATGTTTCACTCCTGCGACACGAATATTACAAAAATATGTCGAAACAAAATCGTAACAACATCGTCACAAACACGTAATCGGCTTTTCTACAGATATTTGAAAATATCGTCGTACCTTTGCAAACAGATTTTAATACATTATATAAATGAAGGAAAATAAGAAAGCGATTTTGGAGATTCTTAAGAAGAAGGCTTCGAAAAAAGACGGCAAGTTCGAGAGTTTGGTACTCAACCTTGCCTTACAGAAGATTGACAGCGACAGTTTCGAGTGTGATGGCGATGCAGTATACACCATCAACAAGGAGCGTCTGGTTTACTGCATGAGCAATGAGGCTAGTTTCACGATTCCAGAGGGTGTCACTGTCATCGGCGAGATGGCCTTCCGTGGCAAGAAGCAGCTTAAGAACATCATCATCGCCAATACCGTGAAAGAGATTGAGCACGATGCTTTCTATGATTGTGACGAGCTGGATAACATCTACGTACCTGCTAGTATGAAGGAGATTAAGAGCTACGCCTTCGCCGAGTGCGACAAGTTGAAGCGCATCACCTTTGCTGGTGTGCCTAAGAAGCTCAGCCGCCATGCTTTCGACGACTGCGACCAGTTGCACGACATCATCGTTCCAGCCGGGACAAGCAAGGAGTTCCGCAAGGCTCTCCATTACATAGACGGCGATACCGACTTCCTCGTTGTAGAAGTACCTGAAGAGAAAAAGGAGAAGAAACAAAAACAGATAGCATTATGACCAAAGAAGAAATCATGAAGAAAGCTTACGTAGAGCGCGACATCAGTTGGATGTACTTCAACCATCGCATTCTGCAGGAGGCTAAGAAGGAATACGTGCCACTGATAGAGCGCCTCTCCTTCCTCGGCATTTATTCCAACAACCTCGATGAGTTTTTCCGTGTACGTGTGGCTTCATTGAACCGCATGCTCGAACGTAAACTCTCCAAGGATGCCGAACAGCAAATCAAGAAAACTCTCAAAACCATCAATAAACTCAATGAAAGTTACTCGAAAGAATACACTGAGGCGGTGGATCAAGTTTTCCACGAACTGGAAGCTCACAAGATTCGCCTTGTCACCGAAACCGGTCTTAACGACGAGCAGAAGGAGTTTCTCAACCAGTTCTTCTATGACAAGCTCAATGGATCGGTCAACCCAATCTGGCTCTCAGAGATAGACGACCTCTCCACCCTGGAGGACAATCGCATCTACCTCATCGTGGAGAAGCGTGAGGGCAAAGCCGAAGATGACGAACTGGGCAAGAAGGACAAGGATGGCAAGAAGAAATATGCCATTGTCAAGGTGCCAGACCGTGTTTATGGTCGCTGGATCAAGATTCCATCAAGCGATGGATTCGACAACATCATATATCTCGACGATGTGGTGCGCTACTGCCTGCCACTGGTATTCCTCGGATTCAAGGAGAGCCAGTATCGTGCTTACTCCTTCAAGTTTACCAAGGATGCCGAGATGGAGATGGACAATGATGCCGACTTCGGTACGATGGAAAAGATAGCCCTCGGCGTGAATAGCCGAAAGAAGGGCGAGGCTGTGCGCGTCATCTACGACCGTGAGATGCCTAAGGAGATGCAGAAGAAACTTCGTGAACGTCTCAACACCAAGGAATTGGACACATCGCTCGCAGGCGGAAGATACCAGAACCACAAGGACCTGATGTCATTCCCAGACTGCGGACACAAGGAGTTGAAATACGAGAAGTGGGCACCTATCATGAAGCCAGAGTTCTTGAGCAACGAGAGCATCCTGGACCAGATACGTGAGAAAGACCGCTTTATCCATGTGCCTTACCACAGTTTCAATGGCTACATCCGTGTGCTCCGTGAGGCTGCCACCAAGCCAGAGGTCAAGGCCATCAAGACCACCCTCTATCGCCTTGCCAAGGACTCAAAGGTAGTAAAGGCTCTCATCACCGCTGCCCGCAATGGCAAGAAGGTAACAGCCGTGGTAGAGCTGATGGCTCGCTTCGACGAGGAGAGCAACATCAAGTGGAGCAAGCGCATGCAGGAAGAGGGCGTCAACGTCATCTTCGGAGTGGAAGGCTTGAAGATACACAGCAAACTGCTCTATATCGAATCCAAGAAAGGCAACATCGCCTGCGTGGGCACCGGCAACTTCCACGAGGGCAATGCCAAGACATACACCGACTATCTGATGATGACCGCCCGTCCTAAGATTGTGAACGAGGTGGCTAAGGTGTTCGACTTCATCGACCGTCCTTTCTCCCCATTCCGCTTCAATGAACTGCTGGTATCTCCAAACTCCATGAAGAGCCGCATCCTGCGCATGATTGATACTGAGATTAAGAATGCTGGCGAGGGCAAGGAGGCTTGGATCAAAATCAAAATCAATCACATCACCGATACCGATATGGTACAGAAGCTCTACCAGGCATCCAAGGCTGGCGTGAAGATAGACATCGTGATCCGTGGCAACTGCTCATTGGTACCAGGCATCAAGGGACTCAGCGACAATATCCACTGTGTGGGCATCATCGACCGCTACCTGGAGCATAGCCGCATCCTCATCTTCGCCAACGGAGGCAAGCCAAGATACTTCCTGGGCTCAGCCGACTGGATGCCTCGCAACCTGCTCAACCGCATCGAGGTACTCACCCCAGCCTACGACGAGGACTTGCAAGCCGACCTGATGCGCACCGTCTCTTACGGCATGAGAGATACCTGCAATGGCAGAGTGGTAGATGGCAAGGGCACCAACCAGCTGGTAGAAGATCCAACCTTCCGCAGCCAAGAAGAATTGTACAATGAGTACAAGAAATAAGAAGGAAGCAGTTTCTGCCTAATTCTTAATTATTAATTTTTAATTCTTAATTAATGAATACTTTTGCAGCAATAGATATTGGCTCCAATGGAGCACGACTCCTCATCAAGCGCTTCGATCCAGAGGCAGCTCGTGAGGAAGATAGAATCAAGAAAGTGATGTTTATCCGTATCCCATTGCGATTGGGTAAGGACGTTTTTACCCTCGGCAAGGTGAGCAAGGAGAGAGAGAAGATGATGCTCCGCATGATGAAGGGCTTCAAGCAATTCATGAAGCTCAACGACGTGGACCAGTTCCGAGCCTGCGCCACCTCAGCCATGCGTGATGCCGAGAACGGCAAGAAGATTCTCAAGAAGATAGAGAAGCAGACGGGCATCAAACTCGAAATCATCAAGGGACAGGAAGAGGCACAGCTCCTCTTCAACAACCTGGTGGAGAAGACCGACTCCAACGAGGGCAACTTCGCCTATATCGACGTGGGCGGTGGTAGCACCGAGGTTTCACTCATCCACAATGGTCAGTTGGCAGAGAGTTTCTCCTACAACATGGGAACTCTCCGCATGCTCAGTGGCAAGGTAACCCAGGAGACCGAAAAACTCTTCAAGGACAACCTTACTCGCTATGCCCAGGAATATGGCAGCATCAAGATTATCGGTTCGGGCGGCAACATCAACAAGCTCAATAAGCTGGCACGCCACAGCAAGAACTCCAAGGACCTCTCCCTCGCTGAGCTCAAGCGCCTCTACAGCATGATGCAGCCTCTGAGCATCGAGGAGCGAGAAATCTCCTTCAGTCTGCGTGAAGACCGTGCCGATGTGATCATCCCAGCTGCCGAGATCTTCATCAAGGCAAGCGAGTACTTGCAGTGTGAGAGCATCATGGTGCCAAACATCTCACTGGCAGATAGCATCGTGGATGGACTCATCGAAAAAGCCAAAAATGAGGATAAATAGAGAATTCACAAGATTGTAACATCTGTTTAAATCGCTTGTAATATACTTCTCGTACCTTTGCAGCCGAGAAATATATATAACAATAGAATAATATGGCTACGATTTATTTATGTATCGTGATCTTCCTGCTCTGTTTGGCAGTGTTCGATCTCTTCGTGGGAGTCAGCAACGATGCTGTCAACTTCCTGCAATCTGCCATCGGAGCTAAGGTGGCTAAGTTTCGCACGGTGCTCATCATCGCCTCTTGTGGCGTAGTACTGGGTGCCATCATGTCGTCGGGAATGATGGATATCGCCCGACATGGCATCATGAGTCCAGACCATTTTACCTTTGAGGAAGTGATGACGCTCTTCCTTGCGGTCATGGTAACGGATGTCATCGTGCTCGATGTCTTCAACACACTGGGTATGCCAACCTCCACCACCGTCTCTTTGGTGTTCGAGTTGTTGGGAGGTGCCTTCATCCTCGCTACCTTGAAGATGTGGGGCGACGATAGCCTCAACTATGGCGTGTTGCTCAATAGCGACAAGGCATTGGAGGTCATCATGGGTATCTTCTCATCCGTCATCATCGCATTCATCTTTGGTGCTTTCGTGATGTGGCTCTCCCGTGTTGTCTTCACCTTTAATTATAAGAAGCACAGCCGCTATTCGATAGCCATCTTCGGAGGTATCGCCTTCACAGCCCTCTCTTACTTCATCTTCATGAAGGGCTTGGGTAAGAGTCCTTACCTGCCTGCTGAGTGGCGTGACTATATCGACCAAAACATCGGCTTCTTGCTCTGTGCCACCTTCGTGGTATCAGCCATTGTGATGGAGTTCCTCCACCTCTGCCGCATCAATATCTTCAAGTTTACCGTATTGATGGGTACTTTCGCCTTGGCGATGGCTTTCGCAGGCAACGACTTGGTCAACTTCATCGGTGTGCCTCTCGCAGGTCTCTCTTCTTACAATGACTATATGGCAAATGCCAACGGTGCAGCGCCAGATAGTTTCTTGATGACATCCTTGATGGAGAGTGCCAAGACCACTCCTGTTTATCTCTTGGCAGCCGGTGTCGTGATGATTATCGCCATGGCTACTTCCAAGAAGGCACAGAATGTGATCAAGACTTCTGTAGATCTGAGCCGTCAGGACGAGGGCGATGAGATGTTTGGTAGCTCTTCTGCTGCTCGTGTCATCGTTCGCAACTGCCAGGCTGCCGACTCTTGGCTCAATCGCTTCATGCCACGGAGCTTGAAGAATTGGATCAATAGCCGTTTTGACAAGAACGAGGTAGAACTGGAGGAGAGCGCAGCCTTCGACGTGGTTCGTGCCGCTGTCAACTTGGTGCTCGCTTCCATGCTCATCACCATCGGCACCAACCTCAAGTTGCCTCTCTCTACCACTTACGTTACCTTCATGGTAGCCATGGGTTCTTCCCTCGCCGACCGTGCTTGGAGCCGTGAGAGTGCAGTGTTCCGTGTAACAGGTGTATTGAGCGTGATCGGTGGATGGTTTATCACAGCCGGTGTAGCCTTCGCAGCCTGCGGTGTTGTATGTCTCGCCATGTATTATGGTGGCATCGTAGTGAAGGTAGCATTCATGGGTCTCGTGATCTTCATGCTCATCCGCAGCAACATCCAGTACAACAAGAAGGCTAAGGAGGAGAGCAAGGGCAGCACCTTCCAGTTGATGATGCGCTCCCACGATCCAGAGATTGTTTGGGACTTGCTTCGTCGCCAGGTATCTCGCACCCAGAGCTTCGTTTGCCACTTCGCCCTCAATGAGTTCAATCAGATTATGGACGGCCTTGCCAACGAGAATCCTCGTGACCTTCGCCATGCCAACAAGGAGCTGAAGAAGGAGCAGGATATGCTGAAGAAATTCCGTCGCCAGGAGATGTTAGGCTTGAAGCGTTCACCTATGGACATCGCCATCGAGCGCAATACTTGGTTCCATCTGGGAGCCAACTCCAACCAGCAGTTCATCTACTCTCTCCGTCGTATGCTCGACCCTATCAAGGAGCACGTGGACAACAACTTCAATCCACTGCCAGCCGAGTATATCAACGAGTTTAAGCCAGTGCGCCTGAAGATCAACGACCTGATGCACATGAGCTGCGAGCAGATAGAGACCAGTCGCTACGAGAACTATCGTGAGATCTTAGCCGAGGCTGATGCCTGCAAGGATGAGCTGAGTATGCTCCGCAAGAAGCACATCGACCGCATCCAGCACATGAGCGACAACACTCTTAACCAGATTTCCTTGGTATATCTCAACGTATTGCAAGAGAGCCAGGAGTTCCTGAGCGTGATGCGCCATCAGCTCAGAGCCGCCAAGAAGTTTATGGAGAACTAATCTCAGCAAGAAATATTGGGAGGGCAGGTTTGTTACCTGCCCAATTAGCAAGATTGCATATTACGAAACACAAAAAGGGAATGTTATCGCCAAATGATGACATTCCCTTTACTTATTATAAATATACGTAAAAATCTGCGAAATCTGCGAAATCTGCGAGAGCTAAAGAAAAAAAACCGTGTAATCCGATGATAAAAAATCCCTTGAAATATTTGGCTATTAGCCAGAAAAGTTGTAATTTTGCAGCCGATTTCAGCGGATGGGGCAGTTCCCATCCCAATTTATATAATAACTCGAGTGCTTGGTAAACCTCGTAAAAAACAAGAAAATGAACAAAACAAAGAAACAAGTGAGCGTGCTGTTTATGCTTTTCAGCATCCTCTTCTGCGTTTGTCTGATAGCAGCAAACGTGCTCGAAACAAAGCAAATCGCCTTCGGGCCAGTATCCTTAACCGGTGGTCTCATCGTATTCCCAGTGAGCTACATTATCAATGATGTGGTATGCGAGGTATGGGGTTATCAGAAAGCCCGTCTGTTGATATGGACAGGTTTTGCGATGAACTTCTTCTTCGTAGCCTTGGGAGCCATCTGCGATGCCATTCCTGCCGCCCCTTATTGGACCAATGATGCCGGATTCCATGCCATCTTTGGTTTGGCACCACGCATCGCCGCAGCCTCCTTCGTAGCCTTCATCGTAGGTTCCTTTGCCAATGCCTACGTGATGAGCGTGATGAAGATTCGTGATGGCGGCAAGCACTTCTCTGCCCGTGCCATCCTGAGCACCATAGCCGGTGAGAGTTGCGACAGCGTCATCTTCTTCCCATTGGCATTGGCTGGCGTAGTTCCTACCTCCGAGTTGCCATGGCTGATGCTCTGGCAGGTCATTCTCAAGACAGCCTATGAGGTAGTGGTTCTCCCTATCACCATCCGAGTGGTAAAGGCAATCAAGGAGCATGAGGGCGAGGATGTCTACGACAATGGCATCTCCTACAATGTCTTCAAGATTTTCAGTTTGAACTAAATAAAAATTATGACAGATAGAAAAGAAGACGGGTTGAAGGCGCTCGGTGCCAAGACCCAATACAAGATGGATTATGCGCCTGAGGTGCTGGAGACTTTCGTCAACAAGCATCCGGGCAATGACTACTGGGTGCGATTCAACTGCCCTGAGTTTACCTCCCTCTGCCCTATCACTGGGCAGCCTGACTTTGCGGAGATTCGCATCAGCTATATCCCTGACGTGAAGATGGTGGAGAGCAAGAGCTTGAAGCTATATCTCTTCAGCTTCCGCAACCATGGTGACTTCCATGAGGACTGCGTGAACATCATCATGAAGGACCTCATCAAGCTGATGGACCCAAAATATATCGAGGTAACAGGTATCTTTACTCCTCGTGGCGGCATCAGCATCTGGCCATACGCCAACTATGGCAAGCCAGGAACGAAGTATGAGAAACTGGCTGAGCAAAGATTTGCCACTCACGAATAAAAATAAAAAAACTCCCACCTGTCCGGCGGGAGTTTTTTTATGGATTTATGGGAACTTAGGATAATCATCGAAGCGAGGCTTGCGCTTTTCAAGGAATGCCTTACCACCTTCCTGCGCCTCGTCCATGGTGTAATAGAGCATGGTGGCATCGCCAGCAAGTTCCTGAATACCAGCCTGCCCATCCAGTTCGGCATTCAAGCCTGCCTTGATCATGCGCAGGGCGAGTGGCGAACGCTCCATCATGATCTCAGCCCACTCCACACAAGTATCTTCCAACTGATCGAAAGGCACCACCTTATTGACCATGCCCATCTCCTCGGCTTCCTTTGCCGTATACTGCTTGCAGAGGAACCAGATTTCACGAGCCTTCTTTTGACCTACCATACGTGCCAGATAAGAGGCGCCAAAGCCGGCATCGAAGCTGCCCACCTTAGGACCAGTCTGACCAAAGATGGCATTCTCGGAGGCTATGGTGAGGTCGCACATCACATGGAGCACATGACCGCCACCGATGGCATAACCATTCACCATGGCGATGACAGGCTTAGGCAAGCGACGAATCTGCATCTGCACATCGAGCACATTGAGGCGAGGCACGCCGTCGTTGCCCACATAGCCGCCACGGCCCTTGACATGCATATCGCCACCGGCACAGAATGCCTTGTCGCCAGCACCCGTCAATATCACCACTCGGATATCCAAGCAATCACGGCAATAATTGAATGCCTGTGACATTTCCCATGTAGTCAATGGGGTGAAGGCGTTGCGATAACGCTCACGATTGATCGTAATCTTAGCGATATGATTGTACTCTTCGAAGATGATTTCCTTGAAATCAAAACCTTCTATCTTTTTCCATTCTCTCATTGTTCTATATTATTTGAAAATTGAAATTTGAAATTTGAAAATTATGATATGCCTTTAAGGCTTGGTTGTCGGTGTCGATATCGGTGAAGACCTCCAGGAGCATCGGACGTTCGGACTCCTGGTGGAGGAGCTGGTCGATGCCTGCCTTTAGCGTCTTCATATTGTTGGCAGACAGATAGATGACCTTGTTTGCCTGACAAGCATGGAATGCCGAGGTATGATGCTCTGCCATGACAAGCCGCTCACGAGCTGAGCTTTCTTTCAGCCCTTGGAACTTACCGAAGATGGCTCCACCGCTGTTATTGAGCACGATGATGCGCAGGCTACCGTTCAAGTTTTGATTCCAGAGGGCATTCTGGTCGTAGAAGAAACTGAGGTCGCCTAACACGCAAAAGACCTTGACCTCGTTTTTCCCCACCCTATTCTGCTCAGACAAGAATCGGGAGAGACCTGCCGCCGCCGAGAGCGTTCCCTCGATGCCATTCACACCCCTAAGACAGTGGACATACTGGCGAGCATAGATGCAAGCCAAACGGATAGCCATACTGTTGCCATAGAAGAGGCGAGAATCTCGGTTATCATCCAGCGAAGAGGCAAGAAACTCCTGTTGCAAGTATTTTACCGCCGCCATGCTACTGAACGGTGGTTCATAGCGAAAGGCATGACGCTTGGCTTGGAGCAGGGCTTTCTCCCATAGTTCTCGGTACTGGCGCACATCCTCCTCATGCTCTTGATGGAAATCCATCAATCTGAAAGCCAATGCATTCGGCTCCATCTCGAATATGCGATTGAGATGCATAAAGGTATCCACCGCATCGCCATCTCGGCTCACTCGCCACACCTTTGCCTCCTTGCAACTGCGCAGGAACTTCTTCAGCCGCTTGCTCACGATGCAGCCGCCCACATAGAGGATGAAATCGGGCTTGAAGGCATTGACATTCCATGCGGGTTCTTGACCCAAAGCAGCCTTAGCCTCCTCTCTTTCCAATGCCACGAGCACCTCCTCAAAGTTGGTCATCAGAAGCTTATCAGAAAACTTCCTTGATGCTGGCTCGCTATACAGGGCAAGGCCTGTAGGTTCGCAGAGCGTGACTGCCCAGCTGGCAAGATCCTTGATGCCATAGAGTTGACTGTCTGGATAATCTTGCCCTATGACAATCATCGGGCGCTTAGCTTCGAGAAAATCACGTACATCGTAAGAATCAATGCCTGAGAAACGATCGGTGGGACGAGCATACTCTATCAATCTCGCCTTTGGGAGGTTCTCCTGAGTAAACTCATAGAGCGGTTCTTGTATCTGTATATTAATATGTACGGGGCCTATCTTGCGATGAACACAGTCGATGACAGCCTCATTGACTTCTCGCTCGCAAAACCAACGCTGGTCATCGCTGTTGATAACAGGAAGATTAACACTCCTATTGACCAACGAGCCGAAGACATTGGCTTGCGGCAGGGTTTGTCCATCCTGCTGACCTATCCATTCCGCTGGTCGGTCGGCAGAGATGAAGATGATAGGCAACTTCTGATAGTAAGCCTCCGCTACGGCAGGATGCAGATTGAGCAGAGCAGAACCAGAGGTGACGCATACGGCAATAGGGCTAACATGGGACGACGAAATATCGCCCAAAGCCAAGCCGATGGCATAGAAGCCAGCACTGCGCTCATCCGTCACGGGATAGCAGGTGATGTCCGCTATCTCATTGAAGTTATGGACGATAGGAGCGTTTCTGCTTCCAGGGCAAACGACCACTCTTCTACACCCATGACTTTCCAGTACACTGGTCAGAATATTGACATTCTCGATATTGCTAAACACGGAGATTGAATTAAGAATTAATAATTTATAATTAAGAATTAAGCACCCTCTTGATGGTTTGCATTTTGGCCTCAGTCTCTTCCCATTCCTTCTGCATCTCGCTCTCTTTCAAGAGGCCGCCACCAGCATAGAGTTCGCAGGCATGGACCTCGGGGAGAATGTGCATGCAGCGCAGAGAGACATAGAGGTGGGTCTTGCCTTGCATCTGGAGCGGACCTACGAAACCACTGTAGTATTGGCGAGGATGATGCTCATGCGCCAAGATAAACTGGCGGGTGGCTTCCTTCGGGATGCCACAGACGGCTGGCGTGGGATAGAGGGCTTCCAAGACATCGCCCATCTGCTGGGTACTCTTTAATGAAAAACGGATGTCGGTGCGCAGATGATAGAGATTAGCTGCCATCGTGGTGTAGGGACCTTTCAAGGAGTAATCGTCGGTGAAGGCACTGACACACTGCGTGATGTAATCGGTAACATACTGCTGTTCCTCTTGGTTTTTCTGCGACCACTCCACTCCCTCCACGGGATAATCTGCCACCGTTCTAGAGGGTTCGGCACGCTGAGTGCCCGCCAATGACATCGTGGTCATCTCGCAGCCTTCGCCCTTAAGAAGTATCTCTGGCGTAGCCATCAACCACATACCCGACGGCTCGGTATAGACCAAGGCGACGAAGAGGCGAGGATATAGTTGGCAAGCTTTCATAAAGAGGGATTCGGCTTCAGCGAAAAGGGACTCCTGATGGATTGCGCCTTCCTCCCCTTCAGAAGTTTTTCTCACCTCTTCTTCACACGCTATCCTTGCGCAGCGAGCCAAAACAATCTTCTGGAAATCGCCAACTTTTAATCGCTCATGAAAGGCAGCGAAGTCCTGGGCATAAGTATCGGTTTCAGGCGTGAAACTCAGAGTTTCATCCCTATGAAACTCCAAGTTTCTCGGGACGAAAAATTTTCCAGCTCCTCTCGTCCTTACAGCCACATGCTTAACTTCATCGGGATGAATCAGCACCACAGGACAATCGCTGGACGGCGAGAAAGGAGCCACAACAAAACCCTCCTTGCCATTCAGTTCTGCCACGGAGCCCAAAACCTCAGGCTCTCCCTCATGCTGTAGCATCTGGGTGGCGTGATGCAGATAGGGTAAACGATAATATGCGAATGCTGTCATTCCCCTACTCTGCTTGCTTAGATTTTTCCTTCTTTGCCTGCTCCTTCTTAGGAGTAAACACATAGTTGGTCACCTGGACGGTGCAGATCAAGTCGCCTGCGCCATTCTTCAGTTCCACCTGCCAAGTGTGGAGGGTTCTGCCCTTGTGTACCATCTTGCCATACGCCGTAACGGTATCGCCCTCGCTGACTGCCAGCACATGGGTGCCACTGACATTGATACCCACAGCTATCTGACCAGGACACACAGCCAAGGAGCCGATGCCTGCCAAATTCTCGGCTAGGGCAAGTGAGGCACCACCGCTCAAGAAGCCAAATGGCTGGCGATTGCGCTCATCCACCTTCATCGTAGCCTGGAGCGTATCGGGTTCGGGGGTTGATATAAAATGCATACCGAGGGTCTTGGAGAGACCATCGGACTTACTGATACGTGTTACTACTTCATCTATGTTCATAGTTATCTCCTTTTTAATTTTTAAGGCAAAGGTAAGACTTTCTGCAGAGAAAACAAAATAAATTGCACTTTTTATTTGATTTAGTGCAAAAATTGCACCCGTTTTTTACTTCATTAATACTAAAAAACATAAAATCAGCACTTAGTTCAGATTTATTTTGTAAATTTGCACCCATAAATAATAAAAAAGATATATCTGAATTAGTAATATGAACATTTTAGAGTTAAGCGAACAAGAAATCGTTCGCAGACAGAGTCTTCAGACATTGCGAGAGATGGGCATCGACCCATACCCAGCAGCAGAGTTTCCAACCAATGCATTCAGCACTGACATCAAGGCTGAGTTCAAGGACGAGGACGAACCACGCCAGGTAGTTATCGCTGGCCGTATGATGGGTCGCCGCGTGATGGGTAAAGCTAGCTTCGCTGAGTTGCAGGACTCTAAGGGCAGAATCCAGGTGTATGTGGCTCGTGACGAGATTTGTCCAGACGAGAACAAGGACCTTTACAATACAGTATTCAAGAAGCTCCTCGACATCGGTGACTTCATCGGTGTGAAAGGTTTCGTATTCCGCACACAGACTGGCGAGATCTCTGTTCACGCCAAGGAGATTTGCTTGCTCTCCAAGAGCTTGAAGCCACTCCCTATCGTGAAGTATAAGGATGGCGTGGCTTACGATAAGTTTGACGACCCAGAGTTGCGTTATCGTCAGCGCTATGTTGACCTCATCGTCAACGACGGCGTAAAGGATACTTTCCTTCAGCGTGCTACCGTGCTCCGTACTTTGAGAAAGGTGCTCGATGACGCTGGTTACACAGAGGTAGAGACACCTACCCTTCAGAGCATCGCAGGTGGTGCTTCAGCCCGTCCATTCATTACCCACTTCAATGCACTCGACCAGGATATGTACATGCGTATTGCTACCGAGCTTTACTTGAAGCGCCTCATCGTAGGTGGTTTTGAGGGTGTATACGAGATTGGCAAGAACTTCCGCAACGAGGGTATGGACCGCAACCACAACCCAGAGTTCACCTGTATGGAGCTTTACGTACAGTACAAGGATTACAACTGGATGATGTCATTCACCGAGAAGTTGCTGGAGACCATCTGTATCGCAGTAAACGGCAAGCCAGAGCGTGAGATTGATGGCAACATCGTCAGCTTCAAGGCTCCATATCGCCGTTTGCCTATCCTCGATGCCATCAAGGAGAAGACAGGTTTCGACTGCAACGGCAAGACCGAGGAAGAGATTCGCAACTTCTGCAAGGAAAAGGGCATGGACGTAGATGAGACCATGGGTAAGGGTAAGTTGATCGACGAGCTCTTCGGTGAGTTCTGCGAGGGTACCTTCATCCAGCCTACTTTCATCACCGACTATCCTGTAGAGATGTCTCCATTGACCAAGATGCACCGCTCTAAGCCAGGCTTGACCGAGCGTTTCGAGTTGATGGTAAACGGTAAGGAGCTTGCCAACGCTTACTCAGAGCTCAACGACCCTATCGACCAGGAAGAGCGTTTCATCGACCAGATGAAGCTTGCCGACAAGGGTGACGACGAGGCAATGATCATCGATCAGGACTTCCTCCGTGCATTGCAGTATGGTATGCCTCCTACATCAGGTATCGGTATCGGTATCGACCGTCTCGTGATGTTGATGACAGGCAAGACATTCATCCAGGAGGTATTGTTCTTCCCTCAGATGAAGCCTGAGAAGAAGATGCCTCAGAGCAGCATCAAGGAGTGGGAAGAGATTGGCGTGCCAGAGGACTGGGCATACGTGCTCCGCAAGGCTGGTTTCAACCTCATCTCAGACATCAAGGACGAGAAGGCTCAGGGATTGCAGCAGAAGATAGGCGAAATCAACAAGAAGTATAAGCTCGGCTACGAGAAGCCTTCTGTTGATGCCATCCAGGGCTGGATCAACAAAGCAAATGCTTAATGTATGATTAATAATGTATAATTAATAATGGGGGCTATCCTCTTATTAGTTATACATTATCAAGTCTCATTATACATTGTAAATTATAAATTATAAATTAACAAGAAGTGTTCAACTGCGGAAAAATTGCTATTATTGGCGGCGGTAGCTGGGCTACAGCAATAGCCAAGATTGTGGTGGGTCATACTCATCACATAGGCTGGTATATGCGTCGCGACGACCGCATCGAGGACTTCAAGCGCATGGGGCACAACCCGGCTTATCTCATGTCGGCACGATTTGACGTGGACGAGATATTCTTCTCATCCGACATCAACAAGATTGTGCAAAACTATGATACACTCGTGTTTGTCACCCCATCGCCCTATCTGAAGAATCATCTCAAGAAGCTCAAGACGCGTATCAGCGATAAGTTTATCATCACCGCCATCAAGGGCATCGTGCCAGATGAGAACTTGGTTTGCTCCGAGTACTTCCATCAGGTGTATGACGTGCCTTACGAGAACTTGGCTTGCATCGGCGGACCTTCTCATGCCGAGGAGGTGGCGCTCGAACGACTGAGCTATCTCACCGTGGGCTGCTCTGATACAGAAAAGGCAAGAGCCTTTGCGCAAGACTGCTTGGCAAGTGAGTATATCAAGACCAAGACATCTAGCGACGTGATAGGCATCGAGTACTCTTCGGTACTGAAGAACGTGTATGCCATCGCAGCCGGTATCTGTGGCGGATTGAAATATGGTGACAACTTTCAGGCGGTGCTCATGTCGAACGCCGTACAGGAGATGCATCGCTTCTTGCAAGCCGTTCACCCGATAGAGCGCAGCATGTACGACTCAGTATATCTGGGCGACCTGCTGGTGACAGGCTATAGCAACTTCTCTCGCAACCGCACCTTCGGTACGATGATAGGCAAAGGCTACAGCGTGAAGAGTGCGCAGATAGAGATGGAGATGATAGCCGAGGGATATTTCGGCACCAAGTGTATGAAGGAAATCAATCGCCACATGCACGTCAACATGCCGATACTCGATGCCGTATATAATATATTGTACGAGCGCATCAGTCCGCAAATAGAAATTAAACTTTTAACAGATTCATTTAGATAAAAGAAAAAATGAAAAGTATCAACTTAAACATTACTAAGGCTGCATCATTCCTCGCAGAGGGTGCAGTAAAGGCTTACGAGCCAAAGGTTAAGGCCGCTCAGGAAGCTCTTGAGAACGGCACATGTGAAGGTAACGATTTCTTGGGATGGCTCCACTTGCCATCTTCTATCTCTCCTGAGTTCTTGGGTGAGATCGAGGCTGTTGCCAACACATTGAGAGAGAAGTGTGAAGTTGTTGTAGTAGCAGGTATCGGTGGTAGCTACCTCGGTGCGCGCGCCGTGATCGAAGGCCTCGGCAACTCATTCGCTTGGCTCGTCAACGACAAGAAGAACCCTACTATCCTCTTCGCTGGCAACAACATCGGTGAGGATTATCTCTATGAGTTGACATCTTACTTGAAGGACAAGAAGTTTGGTGTCATCAATATCTCTAAGTCTGGCACCACTACCGAGACTGCATTGGCTTTCCGCTTGCTCAAGAAGCAGTGTGAGGATCAGCGTGGCAAGGAAGAGGCTAAGGACGTTATCGTAGCCGTAACCGACGCTAAAAAGGGTGCTGCCCGCACATGCGCCGACAAGGAGGGCTACAAGAGCTTCATCATCCCAGACAACGTGGGTGGTCGTTTCTCTGTATTGACTCCAGTAGGTTTGCTTCCTATCGCCGTAGCAGGTTTCGACGTGAAGCAGCTCGTAGCAGGTGCTGTTGAGATGGAGAAGGCTTGCGGCAAGGACGTAGCTTTCGATGAGAACCCAGCAGCTATCTATGCAGCTACACGTCAGGCTCTCTATACACAGGCAGGCAAGAAGATTGAGATTGTTTGCAACTTCCAGCCTAAGCTTCACTACTTCGCTGAGTGGTGGAAGCAGCTCTATGGTGAGAGCGAGGGTAAGGACCAGAAGGGTATCTTCCCAGCAGCTTGCGACTTCACTACCGACCTCCACTCTATGGGTCAGTGGATTCAGCAGGGCGAGCGTTCTATCTTCGAGACCGTGATCAGCGTAGAGACTCCTAACGAGAAGCTTCTCTTCCCTCACGATGACGAGAACCTCGACGGCTTGAACTTCTTGGAGGGCAAGCGTGTGGATGAGGTCAACAAGATGGCAGAGCTCGGTACTCGCTTGGCTCACGTAGACGGTGGTGTACCTAACATCTTGGTTAACGTACCAGAGTTGAACGCTTACTACCTCGGTCAGTTGATCTACTTCTTCGAGAAGGCTTGCGGTATCAGCGGTCTCTTGGAAGAGGTGAACCCATTCAACCAGCCAGGTGTAGAGGCTTACAAGAAGAATATGTTCGCATTGCTCAACAAGCCAGGTTATGAGGCTGAGAGCAAGGCTATTCAGGAGCGTTTGGCTAACGAGAAGTAATTTTCTTCAAAGAATAGAATGAAAGAGATTATTTCAAAATACATAAAAGACCACGGCTTTGGGGAGTTCAATCCCAAAGCCGTTCTTTTTGATATGGACGGTGTGCTGTACAACAGTATGCCCAATCATGCCGTAGCATGGCAGGAGTCGATGAAGCAATTCGGCATCCACATGACAGCCGCTGATGCCTATGCCACCGAGGGAGCCCGTGGCATCGACACCATCCAGATGATGGTAAAGAAGCAGAAGGGTGAAGACATCTCCTTGGAAGAAGCGCAGAAGATGTATGATGTGAAGACAGAAATCTTCCACTCGATGCCTACTGCCGAGATATTCCCCAGCGTAAGAGAGGTGATGCAGAAGATTCAAGACGCTGGGATGCAGGTAGGCGTGGTAACAGGCAGTGGTCAGCGTCCACTCATCATGCGCTTGCTCCATGACTTCGGCGATTTCCTTGACGAGGCACATATCGTAACTGCTTACGATGTGAAGCGTGGCAAGCCGAATCCCGACCCATACCTCATGGGATTACAAAAAGCAGGCAATCTACAGCCTTGGGAAGGCATCGTGGTAGAGAATGCTCCTCTGGGTGTTCGTGCCGGCGTAGCCGCCAACATCTTTACTGTCGCCATCAACAGCGGTCCACTTCCTGATGAGGAGTTATCTGATAAAGGCAGCAACCTGCTCTATCACCAGATGACCGAGTTCTGTGATGACTTCGAAAGATTGATAGAAGCAGCTAAAGAATCAACAAAAACAATAAAAGCTTGCAAGTAACAAGGGGGTTACTTGCAAGCTTTTATCATATATATGCTTATCCTCGGCGGCTAGCATACAGTCTTGCCATCAATGCCCCACTGATATTATGCCATACACTGAAGATGGCACCAGGGATGGTAGCTAGCGGATAGGCGGCAAAATGAAGGGTGGCAAGCGAACTGGCAAGTCCTGAATTCTGCATGCCCACCTCAATGGAGATGGCGACACATTTCTTATATTCCAACTTGAGCAACTTGCCGATAGAAAAGCCCAAGAGCAAGCCGCACACATTGTGAAGCATCACTACCAAGATGATGAGCAGCCCACTGGTAAGGAGTTTCTCGGCATTATGGGATACGATGATGCCCACGATGAAGGTGATAGCCAATGACGAGAAGGCTGGCAGATAAGCTACGGCACGGGAGGTAAACTTCGGGCAATAATGCTGAATGATGAAACCTATGATGATGGGAAGTATCACCACCTGAACGATGGAGAAAAACATGCTCAGGGCATCTACATGCACAAAGGTACCAGCCATCAGCCATGTGATCAGTGGGGTAAGGAATGGTGCCAAGACAGTGGAAGTGGCTGTCATACCCACCGACAAGGCCAAGTCGCCCTTAGCCAAATAGGTAATGACATTGGAAGCCGTTCCGCCCGGACAGCATCCCACCAATATCACGCCCAAGGCAAGCTCAGGACTCAGATGGAACGCCTTCGCCAGCAACCATGCCAACACGGGCATCACGATAAACTGGGCCAAACAGCCGATGATGACATCCTTAGGTCGGCTGAAAACAATCTTGAAATCAGCAGGATTGAGCGTCAATCCCATACCAAACATCACGACTCCCAAGAGCGGATTGATGTAAATGGTATCCACCCACTGAAAACTATCAGGCAACAGCAACGCCACCACTGCCGTCAGCAAGACTATCACTCCCATATATCGGGAAATAAAATCACATATTCTCTTCATCTTATTCTTATTTTAATATACGCTAACAACTTGCAAAAGTACAACAAAATATCTACATTAACAAATTAAATGACCAAAAGTTTGGAGATTTATAGGAGTACCAGGACTACAGTAATTAAAACTGGAAGGGTAAGTTCCCATCGTGGGAGCCTACCCTTTTTGCGTTATCTACATAAGTTTCATCCCCAATATTTATCTGCTTTCGACGAGAAAGCCATCCAAGGTGAAGAACTCTACCAAAAACTACACCATCACATCTTTGCAGAAGTTCATCAAGAAGTTCAATCGCCAACTTGCCACGCCTATCGTCGTACACTATCAGGATTACCAAGAAAAGGATGGCATCACTTATCTGCCAATATACATGGTGCCCCTGCTATAGAACATTAAAATGACGTGGCAAACAGCCAAATATTCAGCAACGTGACTATCGCCGCCAAAAAGTAGAGCCACCACTTGGTAAGCCTGTGGTTGACATAATCGCCCATCACCCGCCTATTGGAGGTGAGCCATACTTGCAGGAACATGGTGAAAGGCAACTGGATGCTCAATACCATCTGCGAATAAAGCAAGCCCTTGAAGGGATCGCCAACGAAGAAGATGACGAGCAACGCCAAGCCCAGCGAGAGACAGATACCCACAATGGAATGTGCATCCTTGGCATAATACTGCTCGCCAAACATGCCCGAGAAGATACAACCCGCAGCCATACCACTGGTGATGGTACTTGATATGCCCGCCAAGAGCAAGGCGATGGCAAAGATGTTGGCGGCATTATTGCCCAAGAGTGGCGTGAGCAATGCCTGAGCCTGAGACAGGTCATCCACCACTTGATGGGAAGAGAAGAAGGTGGTGGCTGCCAAGATAATCATCGCACTATTAATCGCCCATCCCACTATCATGGAAAACAAGGTATCGAACAGCTCAAACTTCAAGGCTCGCTCAATACTGCTTCTGTCTTTCTTATGTATCTGCCGGCTCTGCACCAACTCGCTATGAAGAAACAAGTTGTGTGGCATCACCACGGCTCCCAATACCGACATCACGATGAGCATACTTCCCTCTGGTATGCTGGGAATCACCCATCCTTGCATGGCTGCAGGCCAATCTATCTTGACCAAGAAGAGTTCGTAGATAAACGACAAACCTATCATTGAGACAAAGGTGATGATGAGTCGTTCGATGCGCTTATAGGAATTGGTAAAGAGGAGGATGAGCACCGCTGCCGTGGAGAGCAAGGCACCCCAAACGATAGGGATGCCGAAAAGCATCTGGAGGGCGATGGCTGCACCGAGGATTTCAGCAAGAGAAGTAGAGATACTTGCCATGAAAGCCGTTACCAATATCGGTCTGCCTATCCAATGTGGGGCATACTTCTCCGTAGCCTCACTGAGGCACAATCCCGTCACGATGCCCAAGTGAGCCACATTATGCTGCAAGGCGATGAGCATGATGGTGGAGAGCGTGACCACCCAGAGCAGCACATAGCCATAGGATGAACCCGCGGCAAAGTTGCTCGCCCAGTTGCCTGGGTCGATGAAGCCCACAGTAACGAGCAACCCTGGTCCGATATTTTTGATGATGTCGAGGGCGCCGAATGTCTTCGGTTTTCCCTCATTGCGCAGTATCTCAAATAGATTTTTCATGTTTCCTCTTATTTTTATATATTATGGCATGAGTTAATTATATTGCCTAAAATCCCTTTCATAAGGATTCAAGTGCAAATTTACTCTTTTTTATTGGAATATCCATCATGAATGGTCCATAAAAGCAAGTTGACAAATATAAAATACCTATTTATGAGGAAGAAGTTTGGAAATAAAGATAATAATGTGTATCTTTGCCCCCATGAAGCAGACTATCGTTTATAACCTCACGGAATTTGCAGCCAAATATCAGCTTTGTGATATCTTTGGCGCATACGCCGCCCACCTCATGGTGAGCGACAATGACTCCGTGCACTTTTCTAAAAATAGCGATAGAGGTTTTGGCAAGATGGTAAGGGAGCGGACGCTCTTCACCAAACTGATGATCACCCTGCAAGGCAACTGCCAGATGCAACTGAACGACCAATCTGCCATATCGCTCAAACCTGGCGACTTCCTCATCATGACCGACAAAGAGACGGCATCCATCTGCCAAATGAGCCAAGACTTTGAGGCTGAATGCATTCTCGTGGATGAGCAATTTGCCGAGAAAGTCACCCTCTTCCATCTAATGGACGACAAGCTGAAGAGCGTGACCGACATCTTCCATTTCGTAAGAGACATCGTGCGCCACCAACATATTAATAAGGTGGAGATGATCAAGAGTATGTTTAATGTGCTCAAGCTCATCATCGACGAGTTGCCTTATGAGCAATGCAGTGCCACCCACGACCTGGGGCACAAGAAGGAGGTATACGAGATTTTCCTGCATCATCTGTACCGCAATTTCCGCAAGGAGCGACAGATTCGTTTCTATGCCGACAAGCTGAATGTTTCCACTGCTTATCTCTCTCGGCTTGTCAAGGAGATAAGCGGCTCTACAGTCAACGACCACGTTACCTCATTGGTATATAAGGAAACATGCAATCTCTTGAAGCAATCGGACATGACAATGGGAGAAATAGCCGACAACCTCAGCTTTAGCGACCAGAGCGCCATGAGCAATTTCTTTAAGCAACGCTCCGGCATGTCGCCATTGGCTTATCGGAATCAATAAGGGGATGAAATAAGTGAAACCTGCAAGCTGATACTCCAGATAATGAGAATCAGTTGCAGGCTTCTTAGGTTAATATTATAGATTCAGAATTACTTCAATGTAAACTTATGTGAGTGGAGCATCTCCTTAGGATCGAGCGCCTTGTCGAGCTCTTCCTTGCTCATGATGCCCTGCTCTATCACGATGTCATATACCGAACGGCCTGAGGCATGTGCCTCCTTCGCTACCTTGGTACTCTTCTTGTAGCCGATGATAGGATTGAGGGCTGTCACGATACCGATGCTGTTCTTCACCATCTCATAGCAACGCTCCTTGTTTACAGTGATGCCCAAGATGCACTCTGAGGTAAGGGTCTCGATGGCATTCTTCATCCATGTCAAACTCTCGAAGAGGCTCTCGGTGATGATTGGTTCCATCACATTCAGCTCCAACTGACCAGCCTCTGCCGCAAAGCTGACGGTAGTATCATTGCCGATGACCTTGAAGCAAACCTGATTGGTTACCTCTGGGATAACTGGATTTACCTTGCCCGGCATGATAGAAGAACCAGGAGCCTTAGGAGGCAGATTGATTTCGTTCAATCCACAACGAGGGCCAGATGCCATCAAGCGCAAGTCGTTGCAAATCTTAGAGAGCTTAACCGCCAGACGCTTCAATGCAGATGAATAGCTCACGTAAGCACCGGTATCAGGAGTAGCCTCCACGAGGTCGGTGGCAGTAACAAAGTTCTCGCCAGTAAGCTTGCTCAGGTTGGCTGCACAAAGCTTGGCAAAACCAGGCACGGCATTCAAACCTGTACCGATGGCAGTACCACCCATATTGATTTCGTGCAAAAGTTTCACGTTGCGCTCCAAGTTGAGGATTTCCTCCTCCAAGTTGTTGGCGTATGCATTAAACTCCTGCCCCACAGTCATTGGCACGGCATCCTGTAGCTGGGTACGTCCCATCTTGATGGCATCGGCATACTCCTCAGCCTTATATCTGAAGGCACTGATGAGTCCGGTCAGAGCACCTATCAAGTGAGCGTTCATACGGATAAGAGCCAGGCGGATAGAGGTAGGATAAACATCATTGGTACTCTGGCCACAGTTGCAATGGTCGTTAGGTGAGCAATACTGATAATCACCCTTCTCATGCCCCAAGATTTCCAAGGCACGGTTGGCAATCACCTCATTGGCATTCATATTGACAGAAGTTCCAGCACCACCCTGCACCATATCGATAGGGAAATTCTCATGCCATTTTCCGTCGATAATTTCACGGCAAGCCTGAGAGATGGCACCCGAAATCTCGTCATTGATAACACCCAATGAATGGTTGGTCTCGATGGCAGCCAACTTCACGTAAGCGATGGCGATGATGAAGTCAGGATTATCAACCATCGTCTTGCGTGAGATATGATAATTATTGATACCACGCTGTGTCTGTACACCATACAGTGCATCAGCAGGAACCTTGAGTTCGCCTAAGAGGTCAGACTCTACTCTATATTTTTTCTCGTCAGTCATAATTTTATCTGTTTTTATTTGTTTATAAATACTGTTTCTGAATCACGGTGCAAAGATACTACAATTCGGGCTCTCTTGGTTTAATAAATTCTTTCTATTTTTTGTAAAAAACGAAACATTGGGTAAGTTTCTTCCATGAAATGAAATACTTGTATAAAGATAGTTAATATGTTTGCTGCCCCCAAACATTTGTGGCAATTTTGCACCGCATTTGCGATAAGCAGATGCAAATCACATATATAAATAGGTATAAGTCAATATATTATAATAGGTATTAAAGCATCATATTCATGAAGAAGAAAATAGGAGTTTTTATCCCAGCGACTTGGGAATGTTGACGGCTTTCGGTCCGTTTGTCACCGACTTTTATCTACCTGTACTGCCAGAGATGTCGGAGTTTTTCCATACTTCCCCTGCCTTGGCTTCGCTCAGCCTCACCACGGGAATGATAGGATTGGCAGCGGGACAGGTATTCATTGGTCCTCTGACAGATAAGTTTGGCAGAAAGAAAATCCTCGTGGGGTCCATGCCGATGTTTGCCATCGCCTCAGTGCTTTGCATCATCGCCCCTAACATCTATATTTTCAATCTCATGCGCATCTTCCAAGGTTTGGCGGGTGCAGGCGGCATCGTCATCTCCAAGAGCATGAGCATGGATATGTTTAGCGGCAAGGAACTCGCCAACTTCATGGCTATCTTAGGCTCCATCAATGGCATCGCTCCTGTCTGCGCACCAGTGATAGGTGGACTGATGGCAGGTTTCACTTCTTGGCAAGGCGTATTTGGACTGTTGCTTTCCAGTGCCATCTTCGGTACATCAGGCTTCGTGGCAGGAGCCATCTCCAGTCCTATCGTGACTATGGGAACCATTGAGATTACATCGAGCATCATCATGGTACTGGGTGCCCTCCTCTGCCTCCTGCTCACCCTGCCATTGTGCAAGAGGCTGAGGAAAAAAAGATAAAAATCTATTTAGCTTGCTTTCTTCTCCCTATCCTTCAAGATAGCCGCCATGTTATCGGCTGCCCAATCCACGAGATTATCCACGATAGGTATCAGGGAATGGGCACGAGGGGTAAGGGAATACTCTACTCTTGGTGGTACCTCGGCATATACTTGGCGATTGATTAAGCCATCTTCCTCCAAGGTACGCAGGGTACTGGTGAGCATCTTCTGCGAGATGTCGGGAATCATCTTGCGTAGGGCATTGAAGCGAACGGGCTCCTCCTGATGCTTCTCCAACATGAAGATGACGAGCATCGACCACTTGTCGCAAATGCGAGCCAACACACTGCGAATAGGACACTCTGGAAATATCGGTTCTTTTATTGCTTTTGCCATTGTCAATTATTCTTTATAGTTCTATCACCTCTAAATCATCTGGTACCACGATTCTGCCTTTGAAGTTTTCGGCAGCCTCCTGGGTGTAAGTAGCCTTGCGAGTGGCGATGGTTTTCTCCTCCGTATGATAGTCAGCGATACCTATAGAGGGCACAAAACGAAGCGTATATTTAAGAGAGAGCCCGAAAATGATGGAAGAACCTAGAATAGAGACAGTTAGATAGATGAAGGGAAAATGAGGGTGTAAAACGAAACGTTTACATTGGTTGAATTTTGGTTGAATTATCTGAGAGGTTGGTTTACATAGAACGAGGGGAAAGTTTACATCGGATTGCATCTGCTTTACATCAGTGAGGCAGAGAGGCTTCTGAGGCGTGCAGGAGGGCTTACCTACAAGGCGATGGATAGATGGAAACGGCGAAGGATTAGAGCGGCTTAACGGCCGCTTTTTTAGTGTCTGGTTGCGAAGAAAAATTTGGGTTTTAGGAATAATTAAGATGCAATTTTATTCCATATAACAATTATTTGGTATATTTGCAGCCGATAATGAGGGCGATGCGCTTTGCGGTGCGTGGCTCCTGATGTAGGACTTAAAACGATAGAAATATGGCAAAAGTAGTACACGTTCACCTGATGGTGGGCAAGCATGAAGGACGAAAAGACTTCTATTTCAGCTCCATCTCGGCGATATACACCGTATTGACGGCTGAAGAGATAGGTGCAACCAAGAACTATCTGCTGCACGCAGGGCTTGGTGGAAATGGTACGGTAATGACGAAACGCGCTGTGATTAAGCAATCTACGCTTATTTCGGGTGGTCGGATGAGTAATGTATCGCCCGAGGAGAAATAAGGGCTTAGAACGACATTTTTAGGGTGTTTTGGGCGTGTTGGAACGACATTATAAGCCCATATGCTTTTAGGGGGTAATTTATGGTTATTTGGGGAGCTTTCGGGCTCCCCTTTTTTGTGCCCAAAATGGTCGATTTTGAGCAGTGGACTTGCAAGTGGACTTGCAAACTGGACTTGCATTTTTCAAAAACTGGACTTGCAAAAGTGGGGTAAAACGCATAACGATAGCTTGGGTAGGAAAACTACCACTTTTGCCACTTTATGTGCAGGAAACATACCCTTTTTTGACTTCGGTTTTTGGCGCTTACACCTTATTATATATAGTATATAGGGGCTTTTTAGCCTATTTTAGCGCCTTCCAGGGGGAGGGGGAACACACTAGGGGTACTTTTTGGGGGTGTACCATCTTCCCAGAGCCGGGAAAATGATACACATCCTGGAGGTGGGTATGAAACGGGGTTACTCCAGACGGATGATACCTCTAACGAGAGCGATGGCGTGGAGATATGATTTCTCCAGTTCGAATGGCGGGTATTTCTCGTTATCGGAGACGATGCAGATATGATCATTATCCTTGCCCGGTAGTACTCGCTTGATGATGGCTCCCTGATTGGTGTCGAGAACATAGGTCTTGTTCCATTGGAAGAAGATGTCGTTCATCGGTATCTTCTGACAAGCCACGAGGTCGCCAGAGTAGTATGTAGGCTGCATGGAGTCGCCTTTTACCCTGATAAGGAAGTCGGCGCCCTTAAAGTCTGGTATGATATAGTGCTCGCATTCGTACTCCATGAAGGAGATATCGGAAGTGAATGCGCCCGCCATGGCGCTGGTAGGTATGAGTGGAATACCCTCAATGCTTCCCTCCGGCAGCTTATGAATTCGAGAAGAATATTCTCTATTTTTCTCTGATTTTCTCTGCTTTTCTCCATTTTTCTCCGTTTTTCTCTCCTTTTCGTCAGGGCATGGTGCTTCATGGGCGCTGGAAGTACTCGTCTTGAGCATTGGTCCTTTGCCTGTTAAGAGCCAATCTGCAGAAACATGTTCGCACTTTGAGTATATCAGCTCAATATCAAAGGTACTGCGAGAGTCCCAGGTGTTAATCGTTTGGGGCTTAACACCTAGCATTTTCGCAAATTGCGACTTATTACCACCTGTATAATGGGCAATTAATGCCTCTAAAATGCCTTTTTTATCCATATTGCGATATTATTTTATTCAAAATGCGAAAATAATTCCCAAAAAATTTGGTAGTTATTCGCAAATTGCTTATCTTTGCACCGTGTTTAAGATAAACACCGCGCCAAAGATACTAAAAAAGCGCGAGCTGGGCAAATTTATAAACTTAAAAAACAATAATGATGGAAAATGTAGAGAAGGCCTTCAACGGTCTTGGTAGAACAAAGAAAATGGAGTTTATCTCCAAGAACATCGAGCTTGCATCATCAAGCGCAGTTGCAGACTATGTGAAGGGATATCTCTTCGATGTGCTCAAAGATGTGGGTGATGATGAGTATGTAGCGACTTACCTTCGAGGTAAGGGCTATAAGGTTGAGAAGAAATAGAGTGTTTAACAAGCGGAGGAGAATGATAGGTTCTCCTCCTGATAAAAAGAGATTAAGATGAAAAAAGAAGCTAAGACGAAAAGTGTAATTCTTTTAAATTCCATCTCAGAGTGCATGAAGGTAATAACTCTCTTAGAAGAGGCTGGAAAGATAGAAGAAATCGATCTAAGATATCGAGGCGAGACTTGCCCATTTGCATCACGGCAGAATACCGGAATGCCGATAGACCAGGCACACAAAGTTCTTCTCCTGAACAGGAATACTTTGGTATGCCGATGTTGCGGGAAAATGTTTCCGTTACGCCGTCGAGCATTAAGTGCACAGGATAGAGCTGTCTTTTCAACTCTTCTTCCGGGAGTACCGTTTGGAACTCTGCCTGGAACTCTAATACGTAAAGTGCCATAAGTGATAAATTAATAAGTGAAACATGAATTTTGGTGCAAAGATAAGCATTTTGAGCGAAAAAGACTTAATGTTTGCCATAAGTTTAGTTTTCAAAGGGTAGAAAGAATCAGGATTAACAACGAGCCGGGCAACGTTTCCCGGCAACTTGGAGGTAGCTGGAATGTATGGCGGTTCGACTCCGCCTTCCTCCACCATTAGAATAAAATTATAATATTGTTAGAATATGAAAAGAGCAATAGACGTAAGCACGGAGGTACGCGAAGGAATACGCAAGACCTTCAAGGTGTCAGACCAAGCTATCTGGCTTGCTCTCACCTTCGACCCTAAGCGGGGCATGAGCGACAAGGCAAAGCGCATCCGCCAGTACGCCAAAATCAACGGTGGCGTGGAGACGGTGGTTGCCGAAAAGGGTGATACCTTGCTTTTTGACCATGAAGGAAGCTTCAGACAATACTTCTCCAACGGAGCGGTACTGGAGTTCGACAAGAAGACTGGCAATGCTACCATCTTCTTCAAGGGTAAGGAAATGGTATCTGCGGACAATGTCTTGGTCCGCGAGATGCCTTCGCTTCAGATCATGGCAGCAAGGTGGAAGCAGAAGGATGTCGAAATTATCGGTAATCCTGGTATGAGAGAACGTCTGGAACGTGGATTTAGAGTTGGAGGATAGAGTTATGGACATTACTTGGTATCTGATTACAGTCATCGTATGTCTCTCTGTAGGCATCTGTATGGGTAGGAACTGGGATTATTTCACCAGCGAAGAATAAAGAAAGGTTATAGTTATGGAATATTACGGCAATACACTTTGTATATCTGCGACAGAACTTGTTGGAACGGGCATCATGAGCAAGAGTTGCTACGACTCTGCGGTGAATCGCAAGAGATTAAACGTGGTACGTCGAGGCGGTGGTGCAAGCGGCTGCACGGCTCTCATTGCCGTAGATAGCTTGCCTACCAAATACCGCAAGGCGGTGGAGGTTGAGTTCCCCGGAGGTCCCGAAGTTAGGCTGCGAGGATGGATAACTTCCAATTATGAGGTAGATCAGCACGCCATGTGCTACTTCCAGAGCAGACAGCAGACGGGCTTGGATCTGTCGGCAGAGAAGATTCAGGAGTATGTGGTGAATGCTTCGGTGCTCAATACCTGTATCAAGCTCTACGAACGAGCCTCTGCCTACCGCAAGCTGATGGGTGAACGCTACGACTGGGAAATGATGGCAAGTACCATCAAGGTATTGAAGGAAACCTATCATCATACCCTACCCGAATCGACACTGAGATTCAGGAAGAAGGTAAATGAGTATAAGGCTGGCGGCTACGGCGTACTGATCAGTGGCAAGTTCGGCAACCAGAACACCAGAAAGGTTGACGTGAAGACGGAGAAGCTGGTCATCGGCCTGCAATGCCTTCCTAACAAGCCTCTCAACTCCCAGGTGAAGGATTTGTATGACTCCTTCGTATGCGGCGAGCTTGATGTGTATGATGTTCAGACGGGAGAGCTGTTCGACCCGGAAGATTTCTGTGACAAGGATGGGAATCCGAAGAGTTTGAGCGACAGTACCATCAGAAACATCCTGAATAAGCCGAAGAACAGGCTTATCTGGGATAAGAGTCAGCTGAGCTGGAGCGCCTTCATGCACGAGAGTATGCCTCACATGCACCGCCATGCCGGAGAATACTCGCTGAGCCAGATAACCATGGATGACGTGGATCTGACCCGCAAGCTGAAGGATACGAAACTGAGGGTGAAAGCCTACTATGCCTATGATTCGGTGAGCCAGTGCGTGCTTGGCGCCAGCTATTCCAGGGATAAGGACCAGAACCTGGTGAAGGAATGCTTCAGAGAGATGTTCAGACTGATAGCCAAGCATGGCTGGGGTATTCCGGCAGGTATTGAGGTGGAGAATCACCTGATGTCTGAATATAAGTACACCCTGCTCCAGGAAGGAACGGTGTTCAGCTATGTACGCTACTGTGCGCCTCTTAACTCGCAGGAGAAGCAGGCAGAGAACCTTAACGGAGCCAAGAAGCGCCGCATCATCCACCGCAACCACGTAGGTATCGGCCGATTCTACGGCAAGTGGAAATACAGAGTAGAATCCAAGAAGATAAGCGACGCGGGAAATGATACCTGGGAAGACAAGCAGTATTACTCATTCGATGAGCTTGTGGCGGATGACCGCCGTGACAACTACGAGTGGAACCATACACTGCACCCTAATCAGAAGAAATACCCTGGTATGACAAGATGGGATGTTCTGATGGAACATATCAATCCGAACCTGCGTCCGTTTGATGCAATCACCCTTGCCCGATACATCGGCGAGAAGGTTGAGACCTCTGTAAGACGTAATTCTACGGTAAGAGTGGCCTATGAAGACTGGTGGCTGAGCAAGCCGGATGTACTGGAGCGCCTGGCGCCCAATAATTACAAGGTTACTGCTTACTACCTGCCGGATGAGGACGGAAAACCGCAGGATGTGTTTATCTTCCAGGGCGACAGATTCATCGACCAGGTAGAGCGGGTTGAAACCTACAACAGAGTGATGGCAGAACAGACCGAGGAGGACAAGAAGAAATTCTACCATCAGCAGAAGAAGGTCAAGGAATTTATGAACTATACCAACAGGAACATGGTTCCTAAGTTGGGAATACACAATAGCAAGGATTATGAAGAAGAACAGAAAGAGGTTGAAGAACTCGCTGCGAAGCCGACTGGGATGGATATTTATACATCCGATGTTCCCGATAGCGATTTCGGAGTACAGACAGCTGGTAGAGTACTACAAGGTGCATCTTCAGTATCCGAAGAAGACGAGGGCGCATTGGCAATAGCGATGGCATTCGACCAGGCGTAAGAATCGACTTAGAATAAACTTATAACAATAAACGAATATGATTACAACAGAACAAAAGAAAAAGATTCTGGCTGCGATTGCACAGAACCGCGCCAATTATCCTTCGGATGCCAAGCATGCCACATCCCTCGGAATATCCACTTCGGTGTACAGTATGGTGAAGCAGGGTGTCTTGGATAAGGCTCTTTCTGATGCCAACTGGGTACGCATCGCCCGTCGCCTGGGTGTAAACCTCCGTCACGAGATAGAATGGAAGCCAGCCAATACCTTCACCTTCCTGTTCATCCAGAAGCAGCTGGAGCTTGCGCAGCTCTCCTCTCTGAGCATGATTCTCTGTGACGAGCCGAATATCGGCAAGACCTACTCTGCCAAATACTACATCGGCTGCCATGAGAATGCCGTTTATATCGACTGCTCGCAGGTGAAGACCAAGCGCAGGCTGATCCGCAAGATAGCCACCGAGTTTGGTACTGACAACAAGGGAACCTACAGCGATGTGTATGAAGACCTGGTATATTATCTCCGCACACTGAACAACCCGCTTATCATCCTCGACGAGGCAGGAGACTTGCAGTACGAAGCCTTCCTGGAGCTGAAGGCGCTGTGGAACGCTACGGAGCATTGCTGTGGATGGTATATGATGGGTGCCGACGGACTGAAGGAGAAGATAAACCGCAGCATCGACTGCAAGAAAGTGGGATATACCGAGATGCTGAGCCGCTACGGAGGCAGATTCTCTAAGGTGACTCCTGATGACGGCAAGGAGCGGGAGAAGTTCCTAATGAAGCAGGCTTCCATCGTTGCCAAGGTGAATGCTCCAGCCGATGCAGACATTCCTACCATCGTAAGAAAAACGCAGGGTGGGCTGAGACGAGTATATACCGAGATAGAGAAGCTCAAGATAGCAGCAGAGAACGCTGCTGAAGCTTCCGGGGAGGCCAGTCATGGTTAAGCGGGCATACAGCCCCAGGGAGATACTGAAGATGACTTATAAGCCCATTCCCTGGGGTGGAGAGTGGGAACGGTGCTTCGGACAGCCGGATATGTATGACACCTGGTTTATCTCGGGTCCGTCGGCTGGCGGCAAGAGTTCGTTCGTGATGCAGCTTACCAAGAAGCTCTGTGAATACGGAATAGTACTCTACTGCTCCTTCGAGGAGAAGGTAAGCATGAGTTTCAAGGAACGCATCCAGCGTTTTCACATGGAGGAAGAGCAAGGTAAATTCAGAGTCTGTATCGATTCAGACATCGACAATCTGAAGAGGATGCTCAAGCAGCGCAAGGGCCCTAAGTTTATTATCGTGGATTCGTTCCAGTACTCACATTGGGAATATGCACAGGTGGAAGCCCTGGTGGAAGAGTTCCCGAAGAAGAGTTTCATCTTCATCTCGCAGGAGGTGAAGAGTCAGCCACTGGGCAAGCCTGCCGTCAGACTGAAATACATGGCGGGCGTGAAAGTAAGAGTCGTCGGCTACGAGGCTGTCTGCCAAGGCCGATTTATTGGAGAAGCCGGAGCCACCTTTAAGGTATGGGAGGACGGACTTATCCAGGCAAGCAATAATCTATAATTTGAAAGCTTATGAGTGAAGTGAATGATTGTCTCGGGGATTACGAGAAAGGTGACATCATCTACCTGCTGCTGAGCAAGGAACAATGCAGCTCGGTATTGGATGACTGGATGGAATGTAACTACACCTGCGATTTGAGCGTGCGCAGATCAATAAAGACTCCCGGTAGCTATGTCGTTACAACCAAGAGTCTGATGTGGGCAACGAGAATCATAAAATGGCATGGGTATCAAAATGTAACTTACAAAAAGCCGAAGAAACATGGATGAAACAGTAGAAGATATCATCGCCTACATCAAGAAAAAGACTAAGGATTTCAGTTATCCTGACCAGGCAATGATGTATGACGAGCTTGCTTCCAAGCTCTGCGATATGAATGCAGATGCACTGAAGAATGAATATCTGGACAGTGATGATTATCTGCTCGATAGCGTATAGAAGGTGCTTCTGCGACAGAATTATAAACTAATAAACAATTCATTAGAACATGAAAAAGATTATTTATTCGATTAAGAAATGGTGGAAAAAGACCACTGAGGAGTATCATCGCCAGCAGGTGCTGAAGCGTGAGAAGGAAGTAAGACGTGAGGCGATGCACCGATTACAGGTAAGGGAGTTTGAGAGCGGGCTATATCTCTGTCTGGATGACATCCCGATATTGAAGGAGATTGAGGTTGCGCAAGCGTTGCCTAACGCCCTGCATGAAGCAAGAGAGCATTATCAGGACTATAAGTTGAGTCTCGGCTTATGATCTACCGATTGCAGATTAACAAGGAGGGAAGTTTATGGCACGACCGATTGCAAACTACCATCGTTTCTACGCCTCGTTTAATAAGTTGCCGAAGCACGGCGATGACGAAGAGGCTAAGGCGGCTATCGTGAGCCAATACACGAATGGGCGCACAACACATCTGCGTGAGATGAGGGCGCAGGAGTATAAGGAATGCTGCAAGGCATTGGAGAACATGCTTGGTTATGGCGATCAGCGCAAGCACTGGCGAAGCATCTGCCTGCACCTGATGCAGGAACTCGGAATAGACACCAAGGACTGGAACCGCATCAACGAGTTCTGTCGCCATCCGAGGATTATGGGTAAGGATTTTGCCCTGATCACCGTACCGGAACTGGAACAGCTGAGCGTGAAGCTGAGAGCCATCAAGCGAAAGGGAGGACTGAAACAGCAGGAAGGTATCAATACCAATCATATAAAAATAATGTTTATTGAAAATGGAACAGGAAAAGAACAAACAGGAGCAGGCGGCTGCAAAGCAGGGCAGCTCCCCAGTTGACATCAGTCAGCTGTCAGAAGAGCAGAAGGCGTCCCTTCTGGCTCAGTTGAATGCCGAGGCAAAGAACGAGCGCATCAACAAGCGTGATGCTTACGAGGGCTTGCGAGGCGAGTTTATGCACAAGGTGGAAGATATGCTCATCAACGTTACTGCAGACGTCAAGGGCTTCAAGGAATGGCTGAGAGAAGAATCCTCTGCCTTTGTCAAGCTGATGAGAGAGTACGGTCAGGTGAAAACCGATGAGCAGAAGAACTACACGATCACTGACGGTGATTTTCGCTTACAGATCAGCTGCAACAGCGTGAAGGGATTCGATGAGCGTGCCGACCTCGCAGCGGAACGCCTGGTAGCTTTTCTGAAGGATTATATGAAGAAGAGCGAGAAGGGAACCGATGATCCGATGTATCAGCTGGCAATGACGCTGCTGGAGCGTAACCAGGCAGGAGATCTCGACTACAAGAGTATCTCCAAGCTCTATGAGCTGGAGGATAAGTTTAGTGATCCGGAATACTCGGAAATCATGAAGCTCTTCCAGGAAAGCAATGTAGTGCAGAAGAATGCAACCAACTATTACTTCTGGAAGCGCGACAAGGAGACGGGAGTCTGGCGCCGCATAGAGCCAAGCTTCTGCCGCATCTAAAGTTAGATTATTTATTGTTATAATGTTTTAAGTTGAAAGAAAGGAACAGCCCTCGATGAGGAATGGAAAATGCAGGAATAACCGTGGATTGAGTTATCAGAAGCGGGTAACGGAGATTAACCGTATCTTCGATCGCTACGCCAAGCTGGGAGTCCCTAACAGGGAGATCTGGCGGCGTTACGTGTACCCGGTGTACGCTATCTCGGAGCGCCAGTTCTACAATGTCCTGAATGCGAGCGCAGATCCTCGCAACGAGATTCCCCATCAAGAGGAGCTGTTCCTGAATTTCATAGACAACGACGGCTATGGCAACAGAGAAAGAACTGAGGACGGTAATAGGCCGCATTCTGAAGAATATTAGAACCGGCATCGGCGATGAGTTTGATCAGAACTTTGAGAGACAGGCTTTCTTTACCAAAGCCTGGGCGAGAAGAAGAAGTCCGCTTCGCCCCGGCGGGCATATTCTCATTGATACGGGAGCACTGAGAAAAAGTATCAGCAGTAGAAGCGACGAAAGTAGCATTACCTTCTATAGCGATCTCCCTTATGCTGCCATCCACAATGAAGGAGGAGAGATAAAGGTTACTGCCAGGATGAAAAGGTACTTCTGGGCTAAATATAATGAAGCACAAGGCGGTTTTGGCAGGAAGAAAAACGGAGAGCTTCGCAACAACAAGAAGAACCGTCAGCTCGGAACGGAAGCTGAATTCTGGAAAGCGATGGCTCTGATGAAGGAAGGAAAGGTTATCAAGATTCCTAAACGTCAATTCCTGGGCATGAGCCCCGAGGTGGAGGAAGACGTGAGGCGCATTATAGAAGACAACCTTACTTCTTATTTTGAGAACGACTTCAAATTTAAATAAACAAGATATGGATCCAAGACAAGAATTATACGCTGCACTCGTGGAGCAGCTGAAAAATATTCCCGAGGTGAAACATGTGGATTTGTGGAACGAGAACGTAGTTTATGCAGATCAGGACGAGCCGTGGCAGCGCCCGGCAGTATTCATAGAGTTGGGAGTGATAGACTGGACAACGATACAGGGCGCTCTCCGAGGTAACGGGGATATCAAACTGCATACGGTGATAGACTGGAGCGAAAATGCGCCTATAGAGGCTTGGCAGTTGACTGACAAAATCTGGCAGGCGCTGGAAGGTATTAGAAGCAAATCGTTTGATGGGTATTATCCTAAGCAGACTCTATCCAATGGGAGCCATGAAGAGTTGTACGAGAACATTGATGTTTTCAGGGTTAAGTATCTCAAGTCCTGGAGCACGGCGAGATAAATTTCTTTCAATTCATATATACTATTATATTAGGTTCTGTAAGTTATAGGAATTTATGTTGTTAATTTATTTTTTTTTATTATGTTTTTAGGCGCTTATATGCGAAAACGAGCGATCTAATATTAGAAATGTTTTTCATATTTAAAAGAAAATGGCGGGTGTCGTGATGACACTCGCCATTTTGATTTTTTTTCTCATTTTCTTGCTTGTTTAAAATATTTGTTGTATCTTTGCATCCGGATAACCCTGGTGTTTCCTAATGGCCCATGTGAAGGACCGCAGGAAACGCTGGGGTTATTTCTTTTTGAATGCTATGTAGAGTGTTTCCCTACTATTTTTCCTTATTTCTGTTTTCAGCTTCCAGACTTCGCCGTCAATATGTATCTCGTACTCATTGTAACCAGTGGCGCCTCTTTTTCTCTTCTTCTCTACATTCTTGATGTCTTTTTCGGATGTCATATCCTTTACTTCTCCCAGTGGGCTGAAACGTATGAAAGAGAGTTGGTCCAGATGGCTAGCTATCCACTTGAAGGCGTTGATTTCTTCTATCGTACGGGCATGCTTGAGACCAAGTTCCAGAGAGTCTCTGGTCTGAAAATACATTCCTGTTTGTAAGGAATTGGAAGACTTTGTGAAGTTGGTGGACTCTTTTATATAACCTTTCTTCTCGGTACAGAGACGTGAAGCCTCAGTGTTCATAGCGCATTTGTGCAGCCTTCTGCATGCTTCGCACAGCTGGTTGTCCGGAAGCGCCAGACTGACGTTCTTACCTTTCGCTACATCGCAGCTATTACACTTCTTGATGGTGTAAGGATTGTAGTCAGGAACCGCCTTGCCCTGCTTTCCGCTATTGAACCGGAAAATATTAAAGCGCTCTCCGTCTAAGGCTTCTTTTCCTCTGTCCATCGCTTCACCATGAGGCGTGGCATCATACTTCCATTTGAGAACCTGGACCACCGTACAGCGGCAGTTCCATCCATTTGGAGGGTAGTAGCTCTCCCAGAAAGGGTCACTCATCGGTAGTGTTACTCTGTCGAGAGCAGCATGCTCCGGTCGCACCTTGTCATCATGGGCAGTTCTGTACTGGAGATAGTATTCGTCACCATCCTCAGCAAAGCGTTCCCATTTGGCAGCCATGGTAGCAGAAGACTGTACGAAACCGTATTCTGCCCGAAGGTAGTTCCTGTTGTAGGTCTCGTTAATCTTCCGTACATCATTCAAAAAACGTTCGAACGACTTTCTATCTCCATTCTCATCAAGCAAGCTAGGGAATGCCTCGTTAAGCTCGTGGAAGGTTTTCATGCCGGAGAAGATATAGTTGGAGCGGGTTAACCGCTCTCGCATCTTTTCGGTCATTTCCACCTTCTCGAAACTGGAATCCAGGATATCGGTGTGTTCCTGAATAAAATCCATGGCCTCGTTGCTTGACAGAATATTGATATCCAGGTGTGCACCGTGTTGACGGAAGAGCGCTTTCATCAGCTTGTCGAAACTGGAGGATATTTCCTGGTATCTCAGTTTTTTCTCGTCGGCTGATGTGAGTTGGATATTCATTTTGCCAATGATGGATTCGTATCGGCTGTGCAGCCCCTTGTAGTCATCGGGGCTTAGTCGAAAAAAGGTCTGGAGAGTTGCAGTCCAGGCTGCTGTATGCGTTCGCCCACAGGCATGTTGTATTTATCTGCGAAATACTTAGGATCTACTTCGTAACGGTCGGAGATCATTTTCTCATATTCCATCTGCTGTTCCGGTGTGTAATCTACGCTTTTGTCCCACGAGAAGTGGTAGCCTTGAAGCGGATATCCGTGGCGGATCATACGGGGTATGAGCTGATTATTGATAATGCTTGCCAGCATCTTCGCATCGCTCTCGACCAGGTTTTCAAACACCTTGAGGTGAGTCTGGCTCTGGGATAAGGAGCTGCCATCCTCTATAGTCATTGTCTGCCCGATGATAAGCTTGGAGATTTCGCTGTTGGAACGATCCACGCGCTTGTCATAGACGTTGAACGCATCACTCTTGGTGCTTTCGATGATTTGGATATCCGTTCCTTCGGGGAATAATGCCCATGGAGCGATATCCATCCCCTTAAGCATTTCTTCGATGCGCTGCTGGTCTGACTTGTCTCTTGAAGCAGTCTTGGCTACTCGCATAGGCATTCCGAAAATCTCACTGAAGACATCCCATGCTGCGAGAACGTTCTTTTTCGGGATGGCGTGGAGTGCAGCCTTGAGATAGAGCCCGAGATCGTCGGGTTTTCCAGCCTCGATAAGGTTGTTGTACCATTCCGGCTCTCTATAGTCTATTCCTGTAGTCCAATCCTGTCCGAGGTCTGTGACTACACGATGATGTTCCGGAATCACGAATTTACGGTCGATAAGCTTTACTTCCGAGTAGCAAGGGCATCCGTCTCCATCCTTCCTGATATCTCCCAGTTCTATCAGGGAATGCCCGTAATAGATGGAATCAAGAATAAGGCGGCATAATTCGTAGAACCATTCCTGGTCGAAATAATGCTTGAGTTCATCACAAGGCTTGCCGCTTTTGTCTTCGATGTTAAAAGACTTGGAAAGGACGAAGCCTGTGCGCTGGCCAATACATCCGGTAACATGGGCATCCGTGGCGGTATCTCTGTAGATGTCGTAGAGCATCTGTCTGTTTGGACTTTCTATGCTGATAGCCTGCTGCCAAGCCTTGCGCCATTTCTGGATATCACTCTTGGTAAGAGCTTCGGTGGTGCGCTGAAGCTTGGATATGATATGCTGGGCATTTCTGCGGGTTGTCTTGTCGGCGAGGATGATGTCTCCGAACTTGGTATGCAGCAGCCGTGGCTCACCCTTGACGGCACGCCGGATGTCGTAGATGCCCTGTAATGTCTTGTCAAATAGATTCATCTTGCTTTATTTTTGAATATTAAACTTGAATACGGATTACCAGGAGTGGCGGTTAGGGCCGTTCCCCCACTTAACGCCATTAGTGTTAGCCTCACCTGTAGCCTCGTCAGTGGCTATCGGCAAGTCCGGGACAATTTTGCCAGCCGCAACTCCCTCTAGCCACTTGATGGCACGTTCGTAGCGTTCCTTGCGCACATCACTGCCCATTCTCTGCGGTTGTGCTGCTATCATATTATAGAGAGCAATATCCGCCGCATACATCACTATCTGTCGGTTGCGGTCATTTCCTATGGCGGAGAAGACCTTGTCGCAGTCATATTTAGGACGGAGATAGCCTGCTATCTCTTCCACCGCTTCCTGAATGGCATTGTCGGCGTTAGCGTCGTCTGCCTGGGTGATGACCTTGAGTGCGGCTTCAGAAGCCACCACCTTGAAATCTTCTTGAGTAATAAACATATAAAATACTTTTTAATTACCAACCATTTTTAGGAGGTCTCCTCTTGCCTATGCGTGGCTCAAAAGCATCGACGCGTCCTTGTCGCTGAAGGATGAAGATGGCTCCCTCGTCTGCATCCGGAGCATCGTCGTGTGCTCTGCTTCCGTGTTCCAGGGCTAATGTCTGCTCGATACCTACCTGCATATCCTCAGAGTCTTTAAGACTCTCGTTATAGAATACCAGGCCTCGTTCCCATAAAGGGGCGACGCTCTCGATACGCTGTAGCTTATCGGGCTTTTTCCGGTTGTCAGCAGATATTGGAAGCTGATAACCCCGAAGCTCTCCCTCTTTGTAGAATTCGTCAAGAGCCGTATCCTGCATCAGGTTTGCTTCCATATAAAACTGGATGCTGGCTCCCTGCTCCATGGCTCTTTCGTAGAGGTTGTATTGCCACCTCACCATCTCTCCGGTGGTAGCCTGGCGTACGAAACAGTCTATCAGATGAAGCTCGCTACCCAGCTTACCCCAGAGGCGGCATGCCTTGTAGTCGTTGGCTGTCGTGGATTTCCAGGAAGGGTCCGTATAGCAGACCAGGGCATCATACCTGGTGAGCTTAGGCATACGCTTGTACTTGATCCACTCGTGACGGAAGATAGAACCGTCGATGATAGGGTTATGCATCATCTCCTTATTCCAATCCCTGTAACCGACGAATTCCCGGTAGGCATCCACCTCCTCCCGTGTCCATTTCTCCTTCCATACCGGATCACCGTTCTTATCTACGGCATATACCTTACTCAGGAAAACGCCTTTGGTATTGGCGATGTTATAGAGTACGGAGTTCTTGGAAATCAGGTTGCCGACCATGATGAAACGGCCACGGCCTACATCAAGAGAACCGAAGAGGGCAGACTTTACCCAAGATGTAAGCTCACGTACACGCTTCTCGTTCTTGCAGAGTTCATCATCATCAAGGTCATCGATGACGATGTAATCAGGGCGGGCTTCCCTGTCACGGAGACCTCGGGGGCTCTGACCACGACCGCATGCCAGGAACTTGACGCCGCAGTTCGCCTTGAATTCTCCGTCGGTCCAGTCTCCTCCGGCAGGCTTCTGTTCTCCGAAGTCACGCTTGAGGCGGTCGTTGTACTCCAGTTCTGCCTGGATGTCACCAAGGAGGCGGCAGGCGGCATCTTCACTCTTGCCGACTACCACCATGAAGTTTATCAGGCGTAGCGGCTGGAACATGAGCCACAAGGGGGTGAATACATCCATGTGGGTACTCTTGGCATGACCGCGCGGCCACATGAATACAGCCTTCAGGTTAGCGGTGCGCTTGACCTTGCTTGCCGCCTGGTTGTGGAATGGCGCATTGTGGATGGTACGGATCACCTTTCCGGTAGTCTTGTCCTTGAGTTGCAGGAAGTGAGGAAAGTAATACTCGCAGAAAGCAGCATAGTTCTGCTGTAGCCTGTGGATGCGAGCTTCCTTCTCGCTCTTGCCTTCTGGAGCCATGAGCGATGTATCTGTGAGCGCCGCAATCTGCTTGCAGTGCTCCTTCCATTCCTCTATGGCCTTTTTCTTTTCTGCTAGTGTTGCCATTATGTATATATATTAAAGATCGCAGGAAAAACCGTTCTGCATCTTGTCGGAGATGAAGAGATCCTGGTAATAATTAAATGTCTTGAGGAGTTCCGGTGTGATATTCGGGTCGTTCTGTGCCCGGAACTGCATCCATTTACTGAATGCCATGAATACCTCGATGGCATCTACTACGTTAGCCTTCTTGTCAAGCTTCTCTATAACGGCTGACATTTTAGCCAGCTTGTCACCCAGTCCGGCAATCTTCGCAGCGTCACCGGAAGCATTGACATCGGTAATGAGGGTGTCGATGCTATGGAGCAGCTTGTTTACCAGCTCTGGGCGAGTCACACTTGTAGCAGCCCGCTGCTCCTTCCATCCTTCCTGGTTGGCCCATTTAGAGAGAGTCTGACGGGAGATGTCTATCTGGTCTGCTATCTCGTTCTGATCCTTGCCTGCCATATATAATGTTCTGGCGAGCTTTTTCTTCTTTTCTAATTCTGCTTTTGTCATGTTATAACAGTGTTTTAATGTGAATAAAATGGCGGGCTATATTGAAACCCACTGCAAAATTGGCATTTTTTAGGGAGTCTGCCAAAAAAGTATGAAATGATTGCATACCTTTATGAAGCGATTGCAGCGTTTTTTGGAGGGTTCGTGGAAAGTTCGTAATATTGCAGTCGAAATTCAAAAACGAATCGCAAATGGGAAAGAAAGTTAGAATTAGCGATGAGAGCGTGAACTGCTATGGTACGCGCATCATTACATCAGGTATTGACCTGACACAGTACGAGCGCAATCCTGTATTACTGTATATGCATGACCGCAGTCAAGGTGTAGTCGGGCTGGTGAAGAACCTGAAGGTGGAAAACGGAGAGCTGACTGGAGAAATCGAGTTTGACGGAGCCACTGAGCTGAGCCAGCGGCTGAAGAAACAGTATGAGTTCGGGTCGATGCGCATGGTAAGCGCCAACTTGCAGATCCTGGAAACTTCCGATGATAAGAGTCTTGTGCTGGAAGGACAGACTGCGCAGACAATTACCAAGAGCCGCCTCTTCGAGGTGAGTGCCGTTGATATCGGTGGTAATGATAACGCCATCGTGTTATACTCTCCGGATGGAGAACAGTTGCCGTTGATGAAAGGCGAAGAGAACGGAAGTGCTTTCCTGCCTTTGTTAAATAGTAATATTAATCCTCTTAAAAAAGAAGTAGAAATGGAATTGAAAACTTTAGCCCTTCAGCTGGGGCTTAGCGAAACAGCTGACGAAGCTACCGTCTTGCAGAAGGTTAGTGAGTTGAAGTTGAAGGCCGAGGGTGCAGCAGCACTCCAGAAGCAGGTTGACGAGTTGAAGGCGGCGCAGGAGGCGCTTGCTCTTGCCGGTATTACAGCCGCTGTGGATCAGGCCGTAAGCGAGAAGCGTATCGATGCCGGTATGAAGAACCATTTTGTCGAGCTTGGCAAAAAGGTAGGTATTGACACATTGAAGTTGACCTTGTCGGCTATGCAGCCACAGGGTAAGCTCTCCGTACAGTTGCACCGTACCGATACTGGTCAAATCGTGGCGGAGGAAACAGACTTCTCCAAGTACGAGAAGCTGAGTGCCGTTCCATCCGGCAAAATGATGGATCTGCACGACAATCATCCTGATGAGTTCGTTCGCCTCTACAAGGCTGAGTACGGATTCGAACCAGCTTAATTTCAAGGTAACATAAAAATATTTTATAATTATGAATAAGTTGATTAAAGTGTTTTCCGCATTGTTGTTCAATGCAATTATGGGTGCTCTCATTGCACTCTTGTTGGGATATAATCCATTCTGGGGTGCAGCTGTTGCTTCCCTTGTTGCTATCGCAGCAGGAACGTTTACGCCAAAGGGTTCTGCTTACGCAGGCGTTCTTAAAGAAGTATGGACGGGCGAGCTTATCAAGGCTCTACGTGCCTACCTGGATGCTTCCTGGCTTGTAGGCGTGCCAGACCAGAGTTCTATCGTGGATAATGATGTAATTCATATGGTGGATGTCGGTGCGGACCCTCAGGTGCTGGTTAATAACAAGACATATCCTATCGAAATCCAGGAACTCGAGGATGGAGACAAGACCTTCTCTCTCGATAAATTCCAGACAAAGGTTGTTCCAGTCACCGATGACGAATTATACGCCCTGAGTTACGACAAGATGGCTCGTGTCAAGGAGAGCTGCGCCAACGCACTCAATGACACCAAGTACGCCAAGGCTGCCCATGCGCTCTGCGCCAATGAGAATACCGCCAAGACTCCTGTATTGGTAACGTCTGGCGCCGTGGATCCTGCGACCAAGCGAGTTAAGCTCTGTATGGACGATCTGGTGAACCTGAAGCGAAAGCTTGATGAACTGGGTGTTCCTCCAACCAACCGCCGACTTGTGCTCTGTACTGATCACGTGAACGACCTGCTCGAGACGGAGCAGACTTTCAAGGAGCAGTACAACGTTGACCGCAATGACGGCAAGGTCGGTAAGCTGTACGGTTTCGATATCTACGAGTTCGGCGCCAACCCTACCTATAGCACCACAGGCAAGAAAAATGCGCTGGGTGCAGCGCCTAAGGTTGGCGAGTTCCAATGCTCATTCGCATTCTACGTACCTCGTGTGTTCAAGGCTACTGGTAGCACCAAGATGTATTACAGCGCTGCTGAAAACGATCCGCAGCAGCAGCGTAACCTCATCTCGTACCGTCATTATTTCATCTGCTTGCCTAAGAAGGAAGACGCTGGTGGCGTAATCCGTTCAGGTTATAACGCTGGTTAACCGTATGGCGAAAATGAAATATCTGGTAATCCACTGCACTGCCACGCCGGAAGGTCGGGAGGTGACAGCCGCCGACATCCGGCACTGGCACTGCGACCCTCCAGCCAAGGGCGGCAGAGGATGGAAGCAGGTGGGCTATACTGATCTTGTGCATCTGGATGGCAGCATAGAACGCCTGGTAGATAATAACGAGGATGCTGAGGTGGATCCATGGGAGATTACCAATGGTGCTGCTGGCTATAATGCCGTGAGTCGGCATGTTGTCTATGCAGGAGGTGTGAGTAAGCACGACGGTAAACCGCTCGACACCCGCACTCTGGAGCAAAAGAAGGCTCTTGCCGATTATGTGAGAAACTTCCATAGCCGCTTCCCTCAGATCCGTATTGTTGGACATAACGAGTTGAATTCAAAGAAAGCCTGCCCGTCTTTTGATGTCCAGGAATGGCTTCGCTCGTTAGGTATCAGGCAAGCGTAGATTTTTTCAGTAATAGTTGATAGTTTATTAGGTTAAGAAAGGTTTGAAAGGCGATGACAGACATCATACTAAACATACTGCAGTGGGCTATCCTACCGGGCGGCATTGGTACTGCCATCGCCTGGATAGCCAATCGAAAAGTGAAGGAGGCTGAGCAGGCGAAGCGCATACATGACACCTTCAAGGAGATGTATGGCGACGTGAGCAAGGAACTCCTGGCAAAACAAAAAGAACTGAATGATGCAGCAGAAGATAATGCAAAGGCTATCGAGGAACTCAACAAGGAGAACGCCCGCACCCGCTATGCACTTAATAGGCTCACGCGGGCTATTGAGGCTATTCAGCTTTGTCCTCATCGTGCTAGCTGCCCTGTCAGTGGTGAGCTGCACCACGACGAAGACGACCAGGAAGGAACAGAACCTGGTGCAAAGCGTACAAAGCGCCGACAGTGCAAGCCAAAGTCTGAGTCAGATGGTAAGCCAGGTGAAGACAATGGCGATGTGGTCCCAGCCGATAGCGAGCGACACGGTTCGGTTGAGCATTCCGATGAATAATCTTCTCTCTCTGCCGCAGGGCGCAAGCTATAATGGTAAGCATGGCCGTGCTAACGTGAAGGCGTACGTACAGCCGAATGACGGTGGCGAAATGCCAACAATCATCGTAGAGGCATCGTGTGACAGCTTGCAGCAGCTGTGCCTTCGGTATGAGAGTGAGCGAGACTCCTTACGAAACCAGGTAAGTCTGCTTAGCAGACAGATGGAAATGTCGTACAGCAATAATAATAGAACGGAGCAGAAAAAGCCTCCTAACGGCGTTTGCCTGGATTTGTTTTTTATTATCGCAGGTATTATGACCTGCTTGTTTTTAATGTATTTAATCAGAAAAAAATATGGGTAACGTATTAGATGGAACAGATCTTATTCTTTCAGTTGGGGGTAAGGCATTGGGTTACAGTACCGGGTGTAAGATTACAACCAGTACGGAGACTGGCGAGCGTGTAACAAAGGAAGCTTCCGCAGGCAAGTGGAAGGAGAAGTATGTAAAGAGCTTCTCTGAGAGTATCAGCGCTGATGGTGTCGTGCTGACGGGTAGTAATGCAGAAATGCCTACCTATGATCAGCTGAAGGATCTCCAGCTGGCAGGAACTCCTGTCGAGGGAACCTATTCTGTTCGAGAAGGTGATGGCCGTGAAGGCAAGACTGCCGGACAGTACAAGGGTAAATACATCATTACCTCGCTCGATCTCGATGCGCAGGCTGGTGAGGATGCGAAGTACAGTGTACAGCTTGAGAATTGTGGTAAGGTTGAAAAAATCGGCACAGGCTTGCAGGGGACAGCAACCGAATGACTGAATACCGATGATGCCGGGAATGACAAATCCTCGGTTTTGGCCGTAAGTGAAACGTCTTTAGAATCTGAAACGGATGAATAAGGTTATGATTAAGGTTGGTGACAAGGAATTTCCTTGTCGCCTCACTATGGGAGCGATGCTCCAGTTTAAACGTACTGTCGGCAAGGATGTCAGCCAGATGGACTGGAAGGATATGGAAGAACTGTTGATGCTCATGTGGTGCTGTGTGTCGAGTGCCAGCCGAGCTGATAACATTGAATTCCCCATTGACTTCCCGATGTTCTGCGACTTGGTATCTCCGGCAGATATAGCTAAGTGGAATTCCACGATAGCAGAAGCGAATGAAAAAAAAAGCGAGAAGGAACAGTAGATTCTGAATCGGACAATGGTGATCCGGTGGATGTGGAACATCTTCTGGGTATAGCTATGGGGTGTATGGGGATGAGTATGGATGACTTTTGTCGATGCACCCCATCTGAATACTATGCAGCGTATGAAGCTTGGCATGATGCTGTAGATGCTGCGGAACGTGGCAAGTGGGAACGGGTAAGAATGCAATGCCTGTGCATCCTGCAACCCTACTCGAAGGATAAGCTCAAGGCTAGAGATATTATGCAGTTTGCCTGGGATAAGGAAGTGCAGACTGAGATTCCAGAAGCGAAAGAGGAACTCAGTCGTGAGGAAATCATGAAAAGATACAAGATAGCAGCAAAGAGGGCTGGATTACATTAGCTTAGATATTGTCGTCTTTTATTGTCATGAATCCCCAAAGTAGAAGAGATACGAAAAAGACAGCGAGACACCAAACCATGGCTTCTGCTAACCATGAAGGCGAACCATGTCTCATGGCTAAGTCGCAAAAATACATACCGAACAGAAAGCTCAGTACGGAAATCAAACCAATAGCGGTTCTTGTTGTGTTGGGTTTTACTTCGTATTTCATAATTTTCGTTTTATTATAAACACGCTGCAAATATAATAAAAAAGACGCAATAATCCAAATTAAATATCGCAAAAATGGCTAATGAGGTAAAATTTAACATTCGGCTCAATATAGACGGTAAAGATAGAGTGGTTGTTGCCACAACTGCTGTAGATAACCTGAGACACGTGGTGAATAGTGTCAATGAAGCCACAGAAGATTTGAAGGGTAAGCTTATTAATACCAATCAGATTACGGAGGCGTGGAGAAATGTTACTGATGCCTTCCAGCAGATGGTGGGTGACCTTAATCAGGTTACAGCGGAAAGCCGGACTTTTGGAGCGGCAATGGCTGCGACTAATACCATGGCTGGTAAGAGCGGAAAGGAATTTGCGGCAATGAAGCAACAGGTAGCAGAACTTGCCGATGAAATACCGATTGCGCGTGATGAACTTGCAGGCGGTCTTTATCAGGTTATCTCGAATGGAGTTCCGGAAGACAACTGGATTGATTATCTTCGTTCTTCGGCAAAATCCTCGGTGGGAGGTATTGCCAATCTAGGAGAAGTGGTAAAGGTTACTTCTACCATTATCAAGAATTACGGACTGGAATGGAGTAATGCTGGAGAGATACAGGACAAGATACAGTTAACCGCAAAGAACGGTGTTACCTCGTTCGAACAGATGGCGCAAGCCTTGCCGCGTGTTACGGCTCAAGCTTCGACGTTAGGAGTGTCGATAGATGAGCTGATGGCTTCATTTGCTACACTTACCGGCGTAAGTGGAAATACCGCAGAGGTTAGTACTCAGCTTGCAGCTATTTTTACGGCTCTTATAAAACCTTCGAGCGAAGCTACCGAAATGGCCCAGCAAATGGGTATTCAGTTTGATGCAGCGGCTATTAAGGCGGCTGGTGGAATGCAACAATTCCTTGAGTCTCTTAGCACAGATATAAAGCGATTCTCTGCATCGAGCGGTATGTTGGAACAGGAAATCTACGGCAAACTTTTCGGTAGTGCAGAAAGCCTTCGTGCTATTACTCCTTTGGTAGGTAATCTGGCAGATAAATTCAGGAGTAATGCTGCTGAAATGCAAAATAGCGCAGGAACTGTTAGTAAAGCCTTCGACATCATGGGTAGTACAGGAAGCGCTGAGATTCAACTTCTGAACAATAAGCTTGGTGAATTCACTGATGTTATACAGGAAAGTATTGGTAATACTCTGCCGTACGCAAATTTTGCGTCTCAGCTGATTATTACTACCAATGCAGCTTGGACTCTGACTAGAACTATTACTAATCTTGGAGTTACGTCCAAGGTTACTTCTGCGATTGTAGCTATGTTTAGTCCTATCTGTAAGGTGGCGTCTGCTGCTTTTACAGGTGCAGCCGTAAGCGCTGAAACCTTAAGACTAGCAATTAGAAGCTTATATATAACAGCTGGTGTTGGAATAGCTATTGCTGCTCTTACAGAAGTGATTAATCATCTGTCTGCTAGCAATGACCAGGCAGCAAGTAGTGTGAATGACCTATCGCAAGCGGAAGAGAAGGCTAAGCAGGCGCACGAGCAAACTGCTCAGCAGATATCATCCGTACGTAGTGAAATGTCGCTGAATATCGCCAAGCTCAAAGATTTCAAGGGTAGCAAGGAACAGGAGAAGACTCTGGTGCAGCAGATGAATAGCAAGTATGGGGAGGCCATGGGCTATTATTCGACCGTATCACAATGGTATCAGGCTCTTACCGCAAATTCTGAGGCGTACTGTAACCAGATGATCAATGAGATTAGATTGAGGGAACTTGCTAACCAGGCAGCAGACCTGATCAAGCAGCAGCACGATATTAAATATGATGAAAACGGGAAGCTAAAGAAATATAGCAAGAAAAATAAAACAGAAACAAAGACCGTAGGCCAGATAGATGCTGGCGACGGTAAGATTATTCCTGTTAAGCAGGAAGTCGAGATTGAGGGTACCAGTCAGCTTGATAAGGTTAACAGGAAGATGACTTCGCTTTACCGCCAGCAGCAGAATGTGAAAAAGCAAATGGAGTCCATCGTTAGGGATGGGCAGAAAATAAAGTTCAAGCATACTGCGGGGTATAGTTCGGCTCCGCCGTCATTATCAACTGGTAATACAACAAAAGACGGTGCGGTAACTGATACAAAGCCGGATGTGAAGGAGAAAGCTCTAAAAGGCAGTATTGATTTCTATGAGGAAGAAATAAGGGATTTGCAAAAGAAAATCAATGCTTCGGCTGATGAAGCTGCCGTCAAGGGCCTCCAGCAGATTCTGGAAGGAAAGCAGCGAGAGTTAGGAATGCTGAAGGTAAGATTAGGTATCGAAAGCGTTCCTGATATAGAGATCAAGAAAAAGGCTAAAGATATATTGTCGGATATTGATGAACAGATCGATCGCCTGAGGCTAAATCCTATTGAAATTAAAGTCGAAGGTCTTGAAGATCTGGAGAAACTGCAATCCCTCGGTAATATCAATCTCTCGAGTTTTCAGAGTGTCCAGCAGCAGCTGCACACCATCAATGGAATCTCAAATTCTACAGCCAAAGGACTTGCTGTGGCCGGAGAAAGTTGCGCAGCGCTTGGAAGCGCTATGCAGCAACTCGGCTCTGATAGTGCAGCTGCCAAGGCTGGTATGATGATGGCTGCGGTAGGACAGATCGTTCTTTCCTTTGCGCAGGCAATGACCTCTACCAAGACCTGGATAGACTGGCTCGCATTCGGCATTACAGGCGCAGCTCAACTGACTAGCATCATCGGCATGATAAGCAAGTTTGCTACAGGTGGCATTGTGGGAGGCAATCAGAGAAGTGGTGATAACATCCTGGTACGTGTAAATTCAGGAGAGATGATTCTGAATGCAGCGCAGCAGGCTAGACTCTTCGCAATCGCCAATGGCGCATCCCTCTACGGAGCTGCTGCACAGGTTGGTTCCGGAATCTCTGATGGTTTTACTCCAGGAGTGAAGGCTTCTACAAGTCGCTTGCAGGGTATCCTTGTCGAGAACAACCAGGCGCCAATAGATATCAACCTACGCCTGCGGGGAAGAGATATCGTCGGCTCTGTAGCGAATGAAACCAGAAGCAATCGCAAGCGGAGTAATATCCGTATCAGATAATAGTATTATAACATCATTATAAAAGCATTAGTAGGCTATGTATATACACGGTTATTATTATAACAGGAAAGAAGAGAAAATCTCCGTCTATATCCTGATTCGAGGTGATCGATCCGAGGAAGTGGAGATAGGTGGCGATGGTAGCGGAGTCACCTTCTCTGATGACCCAGTGGAAATCACCTCGCAGGTGAATGATACGTTCGATCATATTCTCTGCTCGCAGGCTTCTATCCGCTTGCTCTGCGAGAACTATGTGAAGGAATTCTTCTCGGGATCCTGTAGGGATGCTGTAGTGAATATCTACCGGGGAACAGAATGTCTCTTTGCCGGATATATCGAGCCTCAGACTTTCTCGCAGGGATATAATGAGTGTGAGGATGAAGTAGAACTGACTTGTGTGGATGCACTCTCAGCCCTTAAGTATTCAAAATATAAGAATGTCGGTTCGCCTTTAGTACTATATAATAAGGTAAAGGCAGAGGCGCAGCAGCGTACCTTCCATGACATCGTGACGAATATACTGAATGGTGTGATGGATGGTATTGATATTCTCGGCGGTCATGATAAGCCATTATACTATGATGGCAGCAAATATGTGGCCGCAGAGAAGGATAAGCAATATTCCGTACTACAGGATATCAGTATCTCGGAACTTCTCTTTCTGGGTGATGAGGATGATGATGTCTGGACTCAGGAGGATGTGTTGACTGAAATTCTGAGATATCTCAATCTTCATATAAGGCAGGCTGGCATGAATCTCTATCTGTTCTCCTGGGAGACAATCAGGAGTGGAAAATCTCACTCCTGGCATAACCTCAATGGGAACGGTGATTTAACGATTGTTCCTCGGACGGTAGATATTACTACGTCTATCGTAGCAGACTGTGATACGCAGATCAGTGTTGCGGAGACGTATAATCAGCTCAAGTTGACGGCTGATGTGAAGGAGATGCAGAATATCGTCAAGAGCCCTCTCGATAGCAATGCGTTGCGTAATGCTTTCCTCGGCATGCAGAAGTATATGACAGAGTACGCTTCCGATGGAGAGGGTAAAAGAGCTTATCATGGATTTGCAGAACTGGTGGCGAATGGCAGTACTGGCTACGATGGCGGTTCGGTGGTTGACTGGTATGTACAGGTAAGAAAGTGTCAGGACTGGCGCTTTTATGGTGCCAAGAAAAAAGATCTCGTGAAGGATTTATGCCAGGGAGTCAATCAGCAGGATGCCGTGAACTATCTGGGAACCGTGCCGGGTGCCTCGATGCTGGTGTCTGTAGGAAGCGTCAAGAAGACAAACGGCGGACAGGACAATTCGCTCGTATCGAAAATATCCATGACCGATTACCTGGTAATCAGCGTAAACGGCAATGGCAAGGATGAGGAAAGTGAATTCTATCCCAATGACTCGGACCTTCTGAAAGCGATACCATGCGCAGAATATGTAGGCAATGAAGTTGGTGGTGTATTCTCGCCTAGCGATGAAAATACGACTAATTATATCGTAATCTCCGGGAAAATGGTAATGAATCCTCTGATGAGGATGACGGCTAATTATCATGATCTGAGAAATAAAACCTGGTTGAGTTTACCATTCAGTGGGCAGGATGGTATCTACGTCTGGCATCAGACTGTGTCAAGCCGCAATAACGGAGATGGTCGCTATTATACACGCAGATATTGGAAAACGGAGAACTGGAGAAGCGAGGTGGTATCAGATGATATTATGGACAAGAAGAGTGATGGCGGATTTATGCCGTTTACTGGTGAAGGCCCGCAGGAGTTTGAGTTTAAGTACAGTGCATTCGGGGACAGCACCGATAAGTTGTCGAAGGTCGGCGTAATTCAGTGTATGCTGATAGTAGGTGATAAATGCGTAGTTGAAAAACGCCCTGGGCAGCTCCTCGGAAGCGATAAGGTGGCGGGAACGGGTAATGGTCAGCTATCGGATTATGTTTGGATGAAGTATAAGGCCAGAGAGGAATGCTCATCTGATGATGAATATTACCAGCAGAGTTTCTCGGTGGGATTCGACCCTAAGATTGGGGACAAAATCATCGGTACAGAGTTTTCCATACAGAATAATCTGAGCTATACTGATAATGTGGATGCAGATGGAACTGCCATTCCGGTCCGTATGAGTGACAAGGTGCATGGTGCTGTGAAGTTTATCATCCTCGGACCAGTCAACAGTGTGTGGGAAGAAATCATCCGACGACATCCTACCGCCTTCCGACATACCAAGTGGTCGAGCAATACGAAGCCTATCCTATCACATGTGAGCGATATTCTACTGGAAGAGTTTGAAGTGAAGGTTGTAAGCGATCATGGTAAGGTTGGCAGTGATGGTGCAGAGAATGACCTGGTGTATCTGAGCGACACGAAAGAAAATTTCGTGAATGTCAAAGATGATCTTGAGATGAAGATCACTACAGCTCTGACATCTGAGGAATGCAAAGCGCTCGGTGTAAAGAATGGCATTAGTCTTTCTGCGCCGCTGAATGTTGACACAGAACTGAGTTTGCTGGGTGTTTACAATACTAGCAATGGCGAATTGGCAAAGCCGGAGCAGCATTATGTCAATGACTACTGGCAGGAATGGCATGAGCCAAGAGTTATCATGGAACAGAATCTGATGGATGAGCACGGTAATGTTTCTCCATTCGATTTGTATCGACATCCTGCGATCGGCAAGACCTTTCATGTGCAAGGTATCAGCTATAATCTAACCAGTGGCACTGCTCAGATGACGATTAAAGAGATATTTTAATTATATTCTAACAATATTATAAAGTCGTATGATAGAAACAAAAATCATAGTTAAACCCAAAGGGAATTCCGGAACTGGCAATAGTTCCGGAGCGGCTGGCTATGGAGGTGAGTATGTGTCTGAAGCTGATTATGCTGCTAGAGCCGGTAAGGCTAAGAAGGCGGAGTCTGCGGATCTGGCAATGCGCGCCAATACGGCTAATACAGCTGATCGTGCAAAGTATGCTGACAAGGCGGGAGAACTTGACGAAGAAGCAGAGGTTTTGCAGAGGTACATCCGCAAGGATATTGATGATATAGCTCAAGGAACCGTAACCTGGGAGAAAGTGCAGAAACTACTTGGTGGTTTGCTGGTTGGAGAAGATTTTTCCTTTGATGCGGATGGCAATATCATCGCTCATTCTATCGCTTCCGAGAATGCGAATGAAGCAGAGCACAAGGGCTTTTCTATCATACAGACCGGTCCGAAGACCGGAAAATATAAGCTGAATATCAATGAGCTGCTGGCTTTCTCCAAGGCAAAGGTGGGCGATAAATTCGTATTTGATGCTGCGAATGATTTCCGCTTTGATGCAGAGGGCAACATCATCGCTCATTCCATAGCATCGGAAAATGCGAATACCGATGAGGAAAAGGGATTCATCATTGCCAGGATAGATGAGACGGGTAAATATAAACTCTGTATAGATGAGCTGCTGGCATGGGGACTCGCCACCATGAAGCAATTGCACGTTAAAGGAGATTCTACCTTTGACGGCAACCTCTTCAGTAAGGAGTTTATTTCGGGATTCCTCGGAGGAAAGGGATGGGGCATCTACAACAAGCCTATCACCAACACAGCAGGGATGCAGGAGAACAAGTGGACAGGAGAGTTCGATAACCTAATCGTTAGAGGATCGCTCCGAGTTTACGAAATGATAATCTCCCAGCTCTTGGGAGAAAACGATAACCGCATCTTCACTGGCATGATGGAGGTTGACCACTACGACACAGAGACGGGTAAGGTATATTTCGATACGCAAGGGGGAAAGCTGTACAATCCTTTCAGAAAGGACGATTGCATCATGGTGCAGCAATACAACGGAATGCCAAATAGCAGCAATGACTACTATGTGACCAAGAACTACGAGCTGGTAATCACAGAGGCAGGATGCGGAAGTGCAGCAGAAGGAGAAAACCGCCTGGATTGGGTAAAATTCGACAGCTTCACAAGCAGCATCGAAGGAGCGACACCAGACAAGCTCATCAAGAAGAAAGATACCTTTGTAAGAGTTGACAACCTAAGCGACCCAGACCGTAAGGGTATCATGCAGATTATCACTGTTGGAACGACAGCACCATATCTTGATATATTATACGGTATGAAAACCGACCCAGAGAACAATCTAAAGGGAAGGCTCGGTAACCTGGAGGGAATACATCACAGAACATTCGGAAATCTTACAGGATTCGGAGAATTGCTGCAGAACCTCTATGCTACAGGCGACCTCGTTCTTCGACGCACAGGCGAGAGCATCGACACGAAATTCCAGATGCTGCAAAATCAGTTTGCTACCCGTTTTGCTCAGACAACCTACGAGCTGACAAACGAGGATAACTACATCCATAACGGTACGTTCCTGACAGCAACAGGCAAAGATTCGGATAGCCTAATCATAGACGGTTGGGAGATTGACGAAACTGACGAATCCGCAATCTGGATTTGCGGAGGAATGCCCGTTATGGTTAACGGACAAGTTACGGCAAGCGGAAACCGTCGTGTCCTCATCGAGGCAACCGAGGGCAGGAACATGCTGCGAATTATCAACTGCGGACTGAAGCAAGTCAATGCCCTTATCCGACAGCCAGGAACTCACAAGGAATACAACAAGCCATCGGGTACCAAGACCGATGAGGGTATGGGTGTGACGGCAGACGGCTACACCGAGGTACAGGATACACTCTACATCAGCGCAAGGGTCTATGCTAAGACAGCAGGAACAATGACCATCGGTTTCTCGCCTAATACCGCTGTCGAGGGCAAGAAGAACGAACTGGCAGCGCAGAGTGTCAATATTGCCTATTCGGGAGAATGGCAGTTTATAAAGCTGGAAGGCAAGTGGAACGGAAGAGGAGATTTCGTCATTCGATATACAGGAGATATGCTGTTATCATTCCTTGCCATGACAGACAAACCGATAGACAACCTGCAGAAGACGGTCAGCACGCAGATATTGCAGACAGCAAGTAATATCAAGCTGTTGGGGGAGAACATCGATAAGGTTAATGGCAGGACAACGCAGCTGGGCATAGAGCTGGACGCAGAGAAGAAGAGCATCCGAGCGTACGTTGATGAGCAAGACAAGGCGCTAGATAAATCGTTCAGATCTGAAATCAGTATGACCAAGAATGAAATCATGGCGTCCGTCACGGAGAAAGACAAGGCGCTAGAAACAGAGCTGTCCTCTCGGATAAATATACAAGCTGGTCGAATCGACATTCTCAATAGTTGGCAGACGAGCACAGAAAAAAGAATGTCAAGTATTGAAACCAGCATCGATTCCATAAAGCTGGAGGTTTCTAGCGTCAAAGACACTGCAGGCAAGACGAGTGCAGCCCTGGCGAAATTGACAATAACCGTTGATGGCATCAGCACCGCAGTCGGGAAAGCAGCAACTAAGAAAGAACTCTCGGCAGCGCAGGATGCTCTCAGTAGTGAGATAGACAGCAATGACAAGGAGGTCAGAAAATACATCGATGGTATAGATTCTGGTATTCGGAGCGACTATGGCACAACAGTCAGCTTAGTCAAGCAAAAGTCAGACTCCTGGAGTGTAGCTGCAGGAGCATTCTATTCCGATGGAACGCTACGTGAATGCGGTGGCTTATCAGTCTCGACGTATTTCACAAATCTCTTCAACAAGAAGATTACCCTCGATGCGAGCGGAAACGTCAAAAACATCAGCAAGTCGGGGTTACTCGTCACGGCTGACAAGACAGCATTGGAGACGAAGATTAGCAACGTGGACGGCAAGATTATCAGTTCAGCTACCATTGAGACGATGATATCAAACGGAATCTCTAAAGCAAGCATCAGAGCAGACCAGATTTCTCTCGAAGGTGTTGTTACTGCCAACAAGTACTTCAAAATCAATACCGACGGATCCATGGAGACGATTGCCGGTAAGATTGCCGGCATGAAGATATCGGGTGATGGTCTTACCAATGAGGGGTTTGATAATGATGCCTATATTGTCCTGCGCAATGACACCCACAAGGTCTTTGCTGGCATTGGCGGCAATGTCCTGCCTGCATCAACAGGAGCGAGAGCTGTTGCAAGGTTTACAAACGAAGAGAGCTCAAAATTCTTCGGTGATGTGAATTATTCCGTAGTTTGCGGAGCAAAGGGAGCGGTTACCAACGTGGCACTCGACATGACGCTAGGAGGATATATAACTGGTCTCAGGATTAAAACCGCAAGACTATCCTCTGGAGGCAGCTCATATGGCTCACCCGTCGCCATACCAAAAGGCACTAATTCTGTGATATTGGGCGGAAGCGGTTATTATCAACTACCTAAAATGAACAAAGAGGATGACGGGTATGTTGTTTTCATAAAAAATGATTATAATGGTGCCGTACATCTCAGATCCAACACTTCAGTAACATCGAAAGGCCTAATTCGCACCTCTTTCATCCTATATAATAAAGGTTCTAACACGACAGATTTGGTTATAGATTCCCGAGGCGATGCCATGATCTTCGTTTATCACCGAGATGTTAATATCGCTGGCGAAGAAAATACCAAGGTAGGATGTTGGACGCAGTACAAGTGTCCAAGAGATTGGTAAAATGTTTAATTCTTAAAAAATAGAAATTATGAAAAGAAATTTTAAGGTAGCCATGAAAGGCTACGATGGTAAAGAGTTAAAGAACGAGAAGGGTGAACCACAGATGATGAGCGACACCATCGGGCTCTACCTTTACGCAGCTGGTAGCAAGAAACCTCTCGAACCTGCAGACAAGATGAGAGCGTATAGAATATGCGTCCAGCTACAGGAGCATCCAGAAGAGGTTGAGTTGGAGGCAGAGGATATGGCTCTCATCAAGGAGACAATCAACGATGCGCTTGTAGCAGGTGCATACGGTCAGATTGTGCAGGTTTTGGAAAAGGAAGTCTAACACCAACAAACAAGGAGGTTTTATGTTAGAGCAGAAGACAACAACAAACGAGGAGTTCGAAGCCTTATGCGCTGCCCTCCTGCCGAAATTCAACGAGTACTTGATGCGACACAGCAAGAACATCTTCTCTTGCGAATTGGCGACGTCGCTCGAAGGCATCAAGACGATGCCAGCTCTCTACGACTTGAATGGAGTACAGAAACAGGTTATTGCGCCACTCTCTCTGCTTACAAAGGACGTTGATGCGGAAATTGCGGCATCCAAGAAAGCTACGAAAGAAGCCACCACAGCAGCAGCGAAAGCCAACGACGCTGCTGCCAGCGTGACGAAGGCAATGACTGACCTCACGGTAGAGCGCAAGAAGGTGGAGGATGCCGTAGCAGCAAGCAAAACGGCTACCGAAGCCGCCAAGAAAGCCACCTCTGATACCCTAGCAAGCAAGAAGGCTATCGAGCAGAATGAGGCTACACGGCAGTCTGCTGAAACGGCTAGAGCCAAGGCTGAAACTGAAAGGGCAACCAACGAAGCCGCTCGTGTGGAAGTTGAGAAAAAACGTGTGACTGCGGAAAATGCAAGGGCTACCGCTGAAACAGCAAGGGCTAATTCCGAGACAACCCGAGATAGCAGCGAGACTACACGCAAGAACCAGGAAACCACACGACAGAAGCAGGAAACTGCGAGAGTAGAGGCAGAGAAGAAGCGTGTATCCGCTGAAAACGGAAGGGCGACGGCAGAGAGCGGTCGAGTAAAGGCTGAAACCAAGCGAGAGACAGATACAAAAGCCGCCATCGCCAGCTCAAAGACGCAGACAGACCTCGCTAAGGAAATGAACGATCATCCGCCCAAAATGGGAAGCAATGGCAACTGGTGGCAATGGGACCTCTCCAAGCATGAATATGTCGATACGGGTGTCATTGCTCGAGGCGGCGCTATGTATCCGTCATTCCGCCAGCATCGTAACAAGTTACTTATGATTGATTACGGAAGCCATGTCGCAGAACATGTTGTCAAGCGTAGAAACAAGTTAGTCATTAAAGTTTAATAAATATATGGCAGATAATACAAATATCATAGTTGTTGGCAATGTCGCCTTCACCGATCAAGGCACCTGGAAGTCAGACTACTCATATGAAGATGGTGGACAGACTATTAGAGGCTACGATGAGGGGGATATAGTTCATACATCTACAGGAGTCTATGCGTCACTGGAGGATGGTAACACAACAACTCCTTCAGATTCAAATGCCAAATGGCGCAGATGGCTCGATAAGACACCAACCATCAAGGCACAGAGTGCATCCGACGATGCCAACAAGGCAGCAAATCTCGCTCAGAGTGCAGCCAATACTGCACAAGAGCAGGCTACAGCTGCTGCAGCACAAGCAGCTCTAGCAGAGACAAAGGCTACAGAGGCAGATGCTGCCGCCAAACGAGCCGATGCCAAGATTGCACAAATGGATGGATTGGCCGGGCAAATAGCCACAGGTTTCATTGCGCCGTCGCGCATGTTTCTAGACTATCTCCCGGAAATCAGCCTACGCAATAAAGTGGCGCAGCGCATCGATGCCAATCTCATTCCGAGCTACCTCCCTCAGAGCGTGCTCTTCCAGCATGTAGATGGTGACTCGTTGCTGGTTGATCCGAGCGGTAACCTCACCGTCAAAGGCGAGGGAACTACTAAGTTCTGGGTTATCCCTACCGCCAATACACCTCTTTGGAAGGAGGTGAGCATTACAGTTCGCCAGCCACGCCTTCGCGTGGCTGCGTCAGGAAAATTGCGCAAGGTGGGAACATCATTACGTATTGTTTAATCGAATAAATACATTATTTTATGGCTTTAACATCAGAAGAAGAGACAAAGGTCAAGGCTATCATCGCTGCGTTCGATGGGGCTAAGCAGGTATCAGACCTCCCTGCTGCAGATATGACCGCAACAGACAAGCAAATAGAGGTCTATGACAAGAAATCGGGTACTGCGCAGCAGATGTCGCTCAAAGACGCTGTAGATATGGGACAGAATCTTTGGTGCGGGCGTGTCTGGAATCTAGACAACGCAACCCCTCAGGCAGCAACCTATGTGGGATCGCTTGAGCTCTTGAGAGAGCTGCCAATTCAGCTTGGTCTCGGTTGCTACCTGGTCAAGAATGACCATAGCCGCCGAAAACTCGACTCCAAAGATCATCACAAATATGCCACAGGAGAGGCTGCAAAGTTAGACGGATCAGAGGGACATTATCAGTGGGGATGGAACCGCAAATTCTATCTGGCATTCAAGACTGTAGGCCGCTTGTTCTATATGATGGTTGGACTCACTCCTATCAAAGGCGAATACAACTACACAATCCCTATCGGCTCACGTTCTGCCTCTGGTCATGCCACTTTAGAGCGCAGCACAGGTCGCCTCGTTAGCTTCCTTAATACAGGCGCAGACTACAGAGGTGGCAATAACGATGCCACCCTCGACAACACCAACCGCTCGTTCCTCGGCAAGCCAGCCTGCAACCAAAACGCAGAGTACTGGCGAGCTGCGGCCAGAAAGAACGGCACGGGGTGGCTCTGTTCCTCGATGCGTCACTTTGCCGTAACGGCTGCACTCTTCGGTGTTATCTTCGGTACCCACCAGGTTCGGGCTGCCGTCAATACAACAAAAGATGCCAATGGACTCTATCAAGGCGGACTCGGTCCTGGCGTAACTCAGAAAGACTATAATTCGTGGTCAACATACAATGGTGTCCGTCCATTTATCCCTATGGATGCCGGTCTCGACCTGGGCGATAGCTGCGGAGAGACTACCGTCAATATACTCAACGATGACGGCTCTACCTGGTATGCGGCCAAGGTCAACTCTTTCTTCGGTCTTAAAAACTCTTACGGTCATCTCTGGTATCATATGGATGATGAGTTTGTAAGGGTCAACGAAGATACGACAGTCACCCACCTCGTGGCACCATCTATCTATGGCACATGGACAATCGGCAACGAGACGGGCATGAAGGCCTACAGCACCTCCATCAAAAAAGGTGAAGGATGGGCGACCATGCTCTCCATGGACAACCTGGAGAATTTCCCTACCGCCATCGGCGGTAGTCAGACTACCTACTGGTGTGCTTATTATTGGAATACGTCCGGCGCAACAAGCGGTTTCCGTCTCTGCCTTCGTGGTGGTAGTGTTTACGATGGTGGTCAGTGCGGTCTTTCGGCGCTCATCGATAACTATGATGTCTCGCTTGCCAACGTGGTCTTCGGCGCCGCTCTCTGCGAAGCAGTAGAGGAGTGGCCAGTCGAACCAGTGTACGTGGCGGCCTAAAGATTTCATGAGTTTGCTGGGTGTACATAAGATTACTGGGTGTACATAAGAGACCTGAGTACACACGGCGAAGCCGAAGCACCCAGCGAGCTCTGCTCGCTTCAATAACCGCCTTTGGCGGTCGGCGATAAAAAATTTTAGAAAAAAGTTCTTTGACATACTTCCATACCGATTATTTTTAGTATCTTTGCAGCGGTATTCATAATAATACCAGGTTGTGACCCTAGGTGCTGGTTTCCGTCTCTGCCTTCGTGGTGGTAGTGTTAACAATGGTGGTCAATGCGGTCTTTCGACGCTCAACGATAACAATGATGTCTCGAATGCCAACGTGAACTACGGCGCCGCTCTCAACTTTAACATATCTCAATACGGGGTGTTTGCTCTCCGTTCGAGACAACAGGGTCAGACCTCGCCCCATGGCGAAACATACACATAGTTCATCTAGCTGGTAGATGATGACAATAGGGTCATCCGGTCGAAGGTTATAGGATAAAAAATAGCAGACAACAGACATTACACAGTTTCACACAATTACACAGACATTACACCGCTTATGAAAAGATTTGGTAACATTTCTCCACAAGTCGAGACAAATGACAATTTTCGTCGGGCTTTCTATAATTATGCCCGACAAAAGATGTCTCGCAGGGGTGTGCAGAAATTTGATGCCAATCTAGATCATAACATAGAGCGTATGCTTGAAGCATACGCAGCCCAGACATGGCATACTTCAGGGTATGTATCTAAGGATATCGAATACCCGAAGCATCGCCAGGTTAACAAGTTGCCAGTCATAGATCATGTCATGCAACACGCAGCCCTCAATCCTGTAGAGGATGATATACGTAACACCATCTACTACCATTGCCCAGCAGGTTCTAAGGGCAAGGGCACTCACTATTTCTACAATCTTGTCAAGAGAGATATATTCAACTCTCCACAGCAAGATACATTTTATTGCCTTCCTATGGATATTCACCACTATTTTCAGTGTATAGATCACAACTTGCTCAAGAGTGAATATCGCCGCAAGATTAAAGACAGAAAACTCCTCTCCTTTATAGATGAGGTAGTTGACTCGTTCAACCCAGGAATCGTACTTGGAGTAAAACTAGCCCAGCTACTGGGTCAGCTCTTTCTCGCCCGGTTCGACTATCTGGCACTCAGATGCTTCGATATCATCGACGACCCTGAAAAATTCCACTATTGGCAAGCTCGCTATGTGAGCGACATGCTTGTTACCTGTCGCACTCAGCAACAGGCTCAACTACTATGTGGGGGGGTCAGCTTTCTTAATGAGCGTTTCGAAAAGTTCTGCCGCCATGGACTCCATCATTATTATCGTTTCATGGATAACATCTATATTCTCCATGAAGACAAAGTTTTCCTGCGTCTGATGGCGGAGTTAGCTGTCATGCACCTAGCTCGTGATTGGCATCTCTCAATAAACAAGTCGTGGGGAATCCATCGAACTTGCGATGGTATAGATTTTTGTGGGCAGGTCATCTATGCCGACCACGCACTCTTGCGAAAACGGTTTAAGCATGATCTCTGCAAGCAGGTGGCTAATCTTCGCAAACATGGGTTTACACAGAGACAAATAGAACTCAAGGCAGCTTCACGCCTTGGGTTAGGAATTCACGCCAATTCAAAAAACTTATATAAAAAAATCGGTATGGAAAGATTCGGAAAACTCGTTAAGGCTCGCAAATCTCGTGTGCCTTTCGAGGGAATGGAAAAATCACAGCAGCAATCCATCGAGGACATTATCTGCCGTGAGGGTCAGGATGAGAACAAATTTCTCATCCAGGTGATTGATTACAAGGTTGACGACTCAGTCATAGAAAAAGAGGTCGTACAGGTAGAAGAGACCGCTGCCGATGGCAGCACTCATATGGTCAGCAAAGAGATACCTAAGAAGCGTCTATCACTTCGCTATCGTATCATCGACCATTTTGAGGGAGAAAGCGAGGTCTGGCAAGCGGTAGAGCACTATCTATATACAGGTTCCAAGATTCTCATAGATCAAGCCCTAAATGACTTCTGTCGTGATGAACTTCCATTCTCCACCGTGGTCGCAGAACTTCACAACAAGTTTAAAAAGAAGTTCTATAAATTCACTTAACGATGAAAAAGGTATATTTATCTCGCAAGAATTTCGTCAAATTTGACGATGAACATTTCCTGCTCTACATTGGTGAGCAAAAAGTAGAAAACTATCATCCAGAGACTTCTGGTACTTCAGATACAGAAGCTGAAGCTTCCGAATCTGAGGGTATAACCGCCTTCAGTTACGATGGCGATGAAGCAGATGGATCTACCAAGATTCAGGCTAAGTCTGCTACTTACGATGATTTCACTGCAGGTTTGGTACGAACCAAATACAGCCAGAATCAGGTAGAGGCAATCTTGGCCAATCGAGGAGATGGAGATAAGAGCCACGAAGCAGAGTTCGATGCTTATCAGGCCTGGAGAATACAAGCCAAGCAGATAGCCCAAGAAGTTCTTGCAAGAGAACTCTAAACGTATCATAATACGAGATCGGGCTGAGGTAGCAGGTTTCTTTGATGTTTTTACATCATATGCTAGTGTTTATTTGTTGGCTTTCTAATATAATAGCGTTAGAATAGGAAAAGAAATCCGTTCTAACGCTATTTGAGTATGGTTCAGGAGGGCATCTATAACGAAGACGCTTCGTTTTGTGTTTCGGAACATTTCGTTTTGTGAAACGGTAACATTTCGTTTTGCGGATTATACCTACGCCTACCTTCTTCAACTGTCCCAGCACACCATTGCCACCTCCAGCATCCACCATCAGCTTGATGTTTGGAGTATCCAGCAAGAAACAAGTATTATAGAGTCCTGATACGGTCGCATTTCAGGTACCCAGCATTGTTATCTTATTCATATGAATGAGTCTGATATTTTATTTAATGAGTTTGTTATTGTATCCCTAATCCTTTCATTATCAATATTAGGCTACAAAAGTAACTAACTTTCCGTTTATCTCCAAATATCCTTCGTTAATGTTGGTTAAACTTCGATTTTTCATCTTGCTCTATATCAGCAATAGTTACCTCGAAGTAACTATCTTACCTATTGGTGCCTTCTTGTGGGGATGGATTTTTTGTAGTACTTTTGCAACCGAAAACAAGAATAAGTATAACAAATAAAAACATTAGAACAAAATGAAAAAATCAAAGATTATCACTAAGGCAGCTAACTTTACTGCTGTAGATTTCGGCAAGTTGAATGAGATCAAGGACTATACCCTCCAGTTTGGTCCTGAGGTTACTATCCATGGCAAGGTATTCGGCGGTCAGGCTGTCAATGCCACAGGCGGCGAGTTCTCATTCCAGAGTTATGCTCCTGGCACAGAGACTGGTTTCCTCCATACTCACAAGAACCATGAGGAGCTTTACTTCTTCCTCGGTGGCAAGGGCGAGTTCCAAGTAGATGGCGAGGTATTTCCTGTTAGCGAGGGCAGCGTAGTAAGAGTAGCACCTGCAGGTCGCCGCTCTGTCCGTAACAATGGCACAGAACCTCTCTTGATGCTCTGCGTACAGTATCGTGGTGAGACATTCACTGCCGATGATGCAACAGATGGCGTTATCTTGAACGAGAAAGTAAACTGGTAAAAAATAAAGAAAGTGGCACATCCTTGCGAGATATGCCACTTTCTTATATGATAACCTTTGTTCCGTTCTATTACAACTGAACTTGAACCTGCTTCTTTCCGTTATAATCCACAGTCTTAGTAGCCTTCATCGGCAGATTGCCATCACCACTGTTCTCACCTACCAATACGACGTGGAACTTGCGGCTTGCTAACATGCCCTTGAAACTGCCCTTGCGAGGAGCGATGGTAAGCTGATGGCTAGCCTCATCCCAAGAGAACTTGATTTCAGAGAACTTGCCCTTCTCATAATTGTAGTTGTTGCCCTCATCCTCATAAAGGGTAAACTCGCCATTGTCTCCTGGATAAACTCTGATTTCCAACTCATCCCAAGGTTTCTCATTACTGTATTGCACATCAGGACCAAATGGCAAGATGGTACCAGCCTTGATAAATACTGGCATGATGTCGATAGGACAAAGACGCTGAATGTCCTGACCACCCTCATACGGGGTATTGTCCCAGAAATCAAACCACTTGTTGCCCTTTGGCAGATAGACATTCACTGGCGCAGCAGCCTGCTTGACATCAGGATAAATCAGATGTCCCTTCTTGTCCTTGCTCTTCCAGGTATAAAGTGGGTCGGTAACTGGCTTGACCAAGATGTTGCGACCAAAGAGATACTCATCATTCAGACGAGAAGCCTTCTTATCAGCAGTATAGTCCATCACCAAGGCTCGCATCATACTTCCGCTATGCTGCACACAGTCGCCCATCGTGCTATAGATATAAGGCAAAAGACGATAGCGCAACTTGATGGCCTTGACGATAGCATCATAACACCAGTCGCCCTGCTTACCAAACTCATACAGTTCGCTCACCATTGGCGAAGAACAGTGGTTGCGCATCAATGGCATGAAGGTCCCCCACTGCATCCAACGGGTCTGCAACTCCTGGAGGGCTGGATTCTTTGGGCTCTGCTGATACTCCCAATAGAAGAAACCACCCAAGTCGGTATTCCAGAATGGGATGCCACAGAGGGTATAGTTCAAGCCCGAAGGTATCTGCTGCTTCATCTCCTGCCAACTGGCAATAATATCACCACTCCAAGAGAAAGTGCCATAATGTTGGATTCCGAAATAGCCACTGCGGGTCATCTGAAGCGAACGTTTCTCATTGCCTTTCATCGCACGCTGATGCTCATAGATACTCTTGTTATGGAGCAAAGAGAAAGCATTCTTCACGCTGAGCCACGAACCATCATAAGTCTGATAATTCTCATCACCAGCCTTTTCGAAATGGTCTGGCTCAGTGGAATCCGTCCACCAAGCATCGAAGCCCATGCTATAGAGATTGGTGAGATAACGCCAATAAAGGTCACGAGCCTTCGGATTATACACATCATATACCTTGGCACTTACCTTCTGTGGCCATGTATCGAAAGGCAAGAGGGCATTCATCTTTTCCAACTCCTTGTGCTGATCTGTCCAAGGACCGAAGTCTGGCCAAATGGTGATCATCAGATGAGCATTGTTCTTGTGCACATAGTCCACCATCTCCTGAGGATTCTTCAATCGAGGGGTAGCCTGCGCCTTCATCTTGCGCATATCCTTTGGCAGATACTTATCCCAAGCAGGGTCGCCCACCTTATTAATATAGTAAGGATTCATGAATCGCATCGCATTCCAGTTGGAGTCACAGCCCCAATACTGCCAATCCTGCACGATGGCATCTGTAGGAATCTTCAGTTCACGATATTTGTCAAGCACACCCGCCAACTCATCACTGGTCTTATAGCGTTCACGACACTGCCAGTAACCCATCGCCCAGAGAGGAAACATGGTAGCCTGACCTGTCAATTCACGGATGCTGGCGATAACACCATCCTGTGTGCCGTCCTTATACATGAAGTAATAATCAGAAGCCGTGCCCACCTCGCTGGTAAAGGAAGTACCCTGGGCATCATCGTCATAATAGGTTTTGCCTGCATTGTCCCAATAGAGACCATAGCCTTTCTCGCTGGTAAAATAAGGGATGGCAATAAAGGTATTATTATTCCAAAGAGTGATATGACGACCACGCTGATTCATGTGGGTATCACGGAGCTGTCCCAAGCCATACACAGCCTCATCCTTGTCGAGGAGGAAGGTTTGCTTGATGCGCCATTTGCCCTTGTTGGCCTCATCACTTCTCTTTTCCAAGGTAGTCTTGGTATCGGAGAGCAACGCATTGCCTTGGGCATCGAAGAAACGAATCTCACCAGTCTGACTGTTGAAATTCACCTTGATATAAGGCGATGAAATCTCATAGCCATCGGCAGTCTTCACCGTCTTGAGGTTCTTCATCTGCTCAGGTTTCAAGATAACGGAATAGCTTTTTTTATTCGCTTTACTTCCCACCTCAGTCTTTAATACACGTACGATGGAAGGCGAATAAAACTCCACCTTCACTTGCAGGTTGCCCACTTGTTGGGTCGCCGCATTCTCCTGTTTGGCACTCATTGTTCCCACCACGGTGAACAACAAGAGCGATAGCATCATTAGTTTTTTAACCATATTTTTGTAATTTATTATTAGTTGTTGTTTTTGATGCTGCAAAGGTAGAATTTTTGTGCGAAATGGACATAAAACAAATGAAGATAGAAATAAAAGAAATGTTGAAAAACGCCCTATTTATCGGTATTCTGACGGCTTTACACCATATTTTGCCTTGAAACACTTAGTGAAGTAGCTAGGAGAGGCAAAACCAGTTCGTTCGGCTATTTCATTCACGGTCATAGCATCATTTGCAGATGATTTCAGCATTTCTGCCGCTTTCTCCAATCGCACTTTTCTAATCAAGCTAACGGGAGATTCATCAGTCAATGTCTTCAACTTCTTGTACAAACCTGTACGTTCCATACACAAGTCTTTAGCCAATTGCTCCACCCCGTAGTCACTCTCTGAAAGATGCTGCTCGATGAGAGCTATAAGTTTATTCCTAAAGCCATCAGAAGGAGAAGACTCTGCTTCTGGAGACAATAAAGACTCTTCAGAAGAGACAAAAAAATTCCGGCTTGAGATTTCTTCAGGAGAGGCCATAGGTATCTGACTGGATACTTCTTCTGGGAGCGAGGCATCTTGAACTTTTTTCTTTTTGCGATAGAAGATAATGAATAATGCTACCACAAAATATAGAAGAATCACTATGAGCAAACCAATACCCCACTCTCCCTGCCACCATGGCTTGTCGATGGTAAAAAACAAGCCCAATAATGGAGACACATAGATGAGGCCATCCTTGTAAGTGCCCAACCAGATTCCTCCGTCATGGTCACGATACACTGTATTAATGCCCGTAACGAGCGATGTGCCATCTGGTAAGGCAAGTTCCCTTACCTCTTGAGGCAGGTTGCTCACTTTGAAATCAAACATTAGATAGCCATGTTGACTACTAATCAAGGCTTGTCGATCGGAAGACATATTGAGGGTATGGAGAATGTAGTCGCAAGTATAGACAGACTGATACTTTCGGGTGTTCGAATCGAAATGCAAGAATACCGAATGATGATTGCCGCCCGTTCTTATCTGATAGAACTGTCCACCAGGGGTTTTTACCACCAAAGAGGTGGCGGCATATTTTTCTATATCATTCTTGCCATAGGCATGTTGCACATAGGCGAGTTTGCCATCCATAGAATAGGCAGCCACTACACCTTTGGCACAAAAGGCATAGACGTGGCTGTCATCCACATCCATATCTTGCAGTTCTCCCCAAACTGGATTGAGCGCCAGACGCAATTGAGATTGAGGATTCACCAATGTTTTATTCGCAGTTGGATTCGAGGTATGGTTCATGATCACCCAAACCTCATGCTTGCTATCTACAAAAACATCCTCTATAGATTGAGAGGCAAGCGAATCCAACGGATGGGAAATAAGACGGAATGAATGCAAGTCGATGGCATACACCTCTTGATAATCCTTGACCCAAAGGCGATTCTTGCCATCCACATAGAGATGTGATTGTCCCTTATATCCCCTAATCTCCTGTGCCTCTTTTGGGTTCAAAGGAAGAAAGCGGAAATGAGAGTCATCATAAAGATTGATGCCACGCTGCGTCTTCACCACAATCTTACCATCAGGCAACTGCATCATCTGCAAGATGTTGTTGTCAGAAAGTCCATGCTGGGTATTGAGTGTATAGAAATACTCCCCCGTCCCAGCCTTTTGAGCCGAGACCAACGAATGAATCCCCAATAGGAATACTAGGGTCAGGAGCCATCTGCCACCATATTTTATTCTCATACCATTTGTTTTTAATTGCAAAATTAAGAAATTATCCTCAGACGGAAGAGATTTCTTCCATAAATATGGTTAATAACTTTGCTGCAACCAAACTTTTTCTGTATTTTTGCAAAAAAGAAAATTCTGTAAAGATATAAAAAGACGATGAGTATGGAAAAGAGAGCTATCGTAATGGGTGCCACCTCTGGCATCGGCATGGAAGTGGCTAAGCAGTTGGCTGCTAAAGGTTGGCTGGTAGGCATAGTAGGAAGAAGAGTGGATAGGCTCGAAGGGGTGATGAGGAAAGCGAATATCGTTTGCTACAAGCAGATAGACGTAACTTCTCCTGATGCACCCGACTTACTTCGTGATTTGATTACAGAGCTTGGAGGCATGGACCTCTATTTCCATAGTTCGGGCATCGGCTGGCAAAACAATCTGCTCGATATTGAGAAAGAGCTCAAGACAATGGAGACCAATGGATTGGGGTTTGTGAGAATGGTGGATACTGCTTTCAATTGGTTTGCTGAGCAAAATGGCACATCAGCAAAGAAGAAGTACCGAATCGCCTGCATCACTTCCATCGCAGGAACCAAAGGACTTGGTGCCGCTCCCTCCTACTCCGCCACCAAACGCTTTCAGAATCATTACATCGAATGCCTTTCCCAGCAAGCCACCATGCGCCATCTGCCGATAGCCTTTACCGACATCCGCCCTGGTTTTGTAAAGACCGACTTGATAGCTGGCAGCCACTATCCCCTGCAACTTCATGCGGAAGATGTGGCACGCGACATCGTGAAGGCCATAGAATCAGGCAAAGAGGTGAAGGTCATCGACTGGCGATATGCCATCCTCGTCTTCTTTTGGCGACTCATCCCAAGATGGATTTGGAAGAGAATGAAGATCAAATAATAAACAGCAATTGGAATAAACATTCTGCAATTGGAATAGAAAACAAAACCAAACAAATTAATATATGGACACAGAACAATTATCAATGACCAAGAAAACCATCGTGGGAGTGCAATTCCTCTTCGTGGCTTTCGGCGCAACGGTGTTGGTGCCCCTCTTGATTGGCATCGACCCAGCTACGGCTCTCTTCACCGCAGGTGTAGGAACCTTCCTCTTTCATATCATCACAGGAGGCAAGGTGCCTATCTTCCTAGGTAGCTCATTTGCCTTCATCGCTCCTATCATCGCCGCCACCAAGCAGTGGGGACTGCCTGGCACCATCGCCGGACTCACGAGCGTATCGCTGGTGTATTTCATCATGAGTGCCTTGGTAAGATGGCAGGGCAAGAAATTACTCGACCGCATCTTCCCTCCTGTGGTCATCGGACCAGCCATCATCCTCATCGGTCTTTCGCTCTCGGGCAGTGCGGTGGATATGGCGAAGACCAACTGGATTCTTGCTTTCTCTTCACTCATCACCGCCATCTTGGTGCTCACATTCTGTAAGGGACTGATGAAGTTGGTACCTATCATCACAGGTGTGGTTGTGGGATACATCATCGCCATCTGCATGGGCGAGGTGGATTTCTCTGGCGTAGCGGCGGCATCTTGGATTTCCTGCCCTATCTCCTTTGATACTATCACCCACTTCTCTTGGAGTCCATTCCTCTATATGATACCTGTAGCGATAGCACCTGTGCTGGAACATATCGGTGATATATATGTGGTGAGTGCCGTGGCAAAGAAGGATTTTGTCAAGGATCCTGGCATCCATCGCACCATGTTGGGCGATGGTATGGCTTGCTTGGTATCAGCCTTTCTCGGCGGTCCTCCAGAGACAACCTATTCTGAGGTAACGGGAGCCATGTCCATCACCAAGGTTACCAGTCCTGCCGTGATTCGCATCTCTGCCGCTACAGCCATCTGTTTTTCCATTGTGGGCAAGCTGAGTGCCTTGCTTCAAAGTATTCCACAAGCCGTATTGGGTGGCATTATGCTCTTGCTCTTCGGTACCATCGCCAGCGTGGGTGTCCAGAACCTGATGCAGAACAAGGTGGATATGAACAATACTCGCAATGTGATTATCATCTCCGTGATGCTAACCATGGGATTGGGCGGTGCCGTGCTCTCATCGGGCAGCTTCGCCATATCGGGCATCGGACTTTCTGCCGTTATTGGCGTGATTCTCAATCTCGTGCTTCCGAAAAAACTGGAGGAAGAGACAGAGGAAGAAAATAAAGAATAATTTCAAGCCGTACAATTGGCAAGAAATACTGGGAGGGCAGGTAACAAACCTGCCCTCCCAGTATTTCTTGCTAATTGGTCATAAATCTGCGTGAGTTATTCCCTCACCTGCTGTGGAGTCAAGCCTGTATGTTTCTTGAAGTAGCGACAGAAGAAGCTGACATCTGTAAAATGGTATTCCCAGGCTATCTCCTTGATGCTCTGCGAGGTGCGCTGGAGCTGCATCTTGAGCTGGAGGATGACGTACTGATCGATGATGGTCTTCGGGGTATGCCCCGTTACCTGGCGCACGATGTTGGTGAGATACTTGGAGGTAATGTGCATCAGATTGGCATAATAGTTGACATCCCTCGACTGCTTGTAGTCTCGTTCCATCAACATCATAAACCGATTGAAGAGTTCTCTCACTCGATATGACTTCACCTCGTCTTCTGGACGAAATTGCGGATTGCGCTGCAAATACTCGTGGAAGCCTACGAAGAAAGCCTTCAACTGAAGAAGAACCAACTGCGAGATGCAAGTACATTCCGACTGATTGAAATACACCTTGAGCAAGGAGAACATACTGTTGATGATATGGGTCACCACAGGCGAATCTTGTCGGCAGCGATCCTCACGAAGGGAAGAATATACCGTCTGTTCCAGCTGCAAACTAGCCTCTCTCAAAAGCGAAGCGTTGTACTTTAGGATTTCAACCTCAAAAGAAGCCTTATCATCAACTTCTGCATTTGAATTCTTCACTCTTCGTTCTTCACTCTTCACTTTTAATTCCACCACATCATTGGGGAAGACGGTGATGACCGCCCCCTCATACATTTCCCAATCCTTATAATTGACAATCAGCATAGCCTTACCCCTGCGGCATATCAATATCGCCCCATAAGTAATCACTTGCGGACCATCCTGCCACTCTTCCAAATGGGATGTAAAAAGACTTGCCTCCTGAAAACTGCTCAATTCTGATAATTCCATCCTTATACCTTATTTATATATATATACAACTAAATACCTTATTTTGAGGGTTACTATTCCCTTTATTCGCTTTTCGGTTGCAAAATTACATAATTTATGTGAAATAAAAGAACATTTGTTCCCAAAAAGTCCATGCTCCACGAAATATTTAAAGCTAGCATTTGGCAAAAACTCCGTACCTTTGCACCCGAATTCAAGAGATAACAAAATTTTAAGAAATGATAAAGAAAATCATGTTTGTAAGCCTTCTGTTAGCGGGAGGCGCATCTTGGGCTGTGGCTCAGACTGCCACCCCTGTTAGCCAAAACGCCAACAAGGGCACAGCGATGAGCATCGCCCAACTCTTCGACAAGATTGAAGAAAACAGTAAGAGCCTCGTCACCGCCAAGACGGGCGTAGAGGCAGCCACCCTCGGCATCGAGAGTGCCAAGAGCAAGAAGCTCCCCGACCTCGATGCTTCCCTCTCATTCAGTTACATCGGCAATGCACTGCTCACCGACCGTGACTTCAGCAATGTACATGGACTCAGCTCTCCTCACTTCGGCAACAACTTCGCCTTCAACGCACAGCAGGTGGTTTATGCCGGTGGTGCCATCAACGCAGGCATCAAGCTCGCCGAGTTGGGCAAGCAACAGGCTGAGGTAGGCGTCAAGCTCACTCGCCAGCAGATGCGTTTCATCGCCCTCGGTCTGTATCTCGACCTTTATAAGATAGACAACCGCATCAAGGTGTATGAGAAGAACATCGAGTTGACCCGTCAGCTCATTAAGGACATCAATGCAAAGCAGAAGGAAGGTATGGCGCTGAAGAACGATATCACCCGATATGAGTTGCAGATGGAGAGCCTCAAGCTCGGACTCACCGCCCTCCACAACAACCGCAGCATTCTGAATCACCAACTTTGCAACACCCTTGGCATGAGCCAGGAAGAGCAGATTATCCCAGATGCCACCATCGCCGACAAGACTTACGGCAAGGATGGTGAGGCTTACTGGCAGACTGCCGGACTGATGAGTTCGCCACTCTTGGAACAGAGCAGCAATGCCATCAAGATAGCAGAGCAGAAGGAAAAGATGGCCAAGAGCGACTTGCTGCCTAAGGTAGCTTTCGTGGCTACCGACCAGTTTGACGGTCCTATCCTCTTCGAGTTGCCTCCAGTAGACAAGAACCTCAATGTATGGTATGTGGGCGTGGGCGTGAAGTACAGCCTCAGCTCCCTCTTCAAGAGCAACAAGCGCATCAAGCAGGCTGCCGTAGAGACCCGTCAGGCTCGCGAGGCACACGCCGTACAGACCGAGCAGCTCAACAACAACGTGCAGGCTGCCTACGTACAGTATCAGCAGACCTACGTGGAGCTGGAGACCCAGAAGAAGAGCGTGGAACTCGCCCAGCAAAACTATGAGGTGATGAATGCCCGCTATCTGAGCCAGCTTGCCTTGGTTACCGACATGGTGGATGCCTCTAACCTCAAGCTCAATGCCGAGCTGAGCGAGGTGGATGCCCGCATCAATATCGTATATGCCTACTACAAGATGAAGTACGTGGCAGGAGAAATATAACTTTATAACATATTTTATTATGAACAAGAAACTGATTAAGAGAATATATAATGTAGTGATTATCCTCGTATTGCTGGGTGCAGTAGCATGGTGTTTCAGCCATTTCTATCATGGCAGCGACGTGGCTTATACCGACGATGCCCAGGTGAACCGCCACATCACCCCTATCAATACCCGTGTACCAGGATTTATCAAGGAAATCCGCTTTAATGATTATCAGCACGTGAAGAAGGGCGATACCCTCGTCATCATCGAGGACGCTGAGTTCCGCTTGCATGTAGCTCAGGCAGAGGCTGGGTTGCGTGGTAGTAAGAGCAGTTCTTCTGTGGTTACCGCCAGCATGGGTACCACCGCTAGCAATGTGCAGACAGCATCGGCAGGTATCGAGGAGGCTCGCGTGGATATGCTCAATGCCAAGCAAGACTTTGACCGTTTTGCTGCCCTGATGAAGAAGGACGCTGTTACCCGTCAGCAGTACGACAATGCTTACGCTCGCTATCTCGTTGCCAAGGCTCGCTATGAGCAGGCTAGCAGCAGAAGACAGAGTGCCGCTTCCGTTCGTAATGTGCAGACCCAGCAGCTCGGTGGTTCTCGTGCAGGTGAGAGCGTGGCTGAGGCTCAGCTCAACTTGGCTCGCTTGAATCTCTCTTACACCGTCATCGTGGCTACATGCGATGGTGTGATGGGCAGAAAAGACATCCACGAGGGACAGTTGGTACAGCCAGGTCAGATGTTGGCTCGCATCGTAGATGACAACGATGTATGGGTAGTAGCCAACTATCGTGAGACTCAGATGGACGGCATCACCGTGGGCAAGAGCGTGGATTTCACAGCCGATGCCATCCCAGGCGTAGTATTCCATGGCAAGGTACAGGCTCTCTCAGCCGCAGCAGGCTCAGCCTATAGCATGATTCCTGTGGACAACGCCACCGGCAACTTCGTGAAGGTAGAGCAGCGTGTGCCTGTTCGCATCGCCCTCACCAAGGACAATGACCCTAAGCAGGTGGCATTGCTCCGTGCCGGACTCAATGTAGAAACCAAAGTAAGAATCAAGTAATGCCAGGACCCCCTATGTTACAGGGACCCTTTCGAGTCCCTTCATTTAATGGATATATACCTCGCCGATTGCAACCCTGGATATATCTTCTCATAGCCTTCTGCTTCCTGATGTCGAGCGGCATCTATGGTGGAGCCATGAGCCAGGTGATGGGCGAGTATAGTTTGATGAGAGAGGACGTGCTCATGATCATCATGTTCAACGTGGTGGGCGTGGCGATGCCATTCCCCTTCCTCTTCAAGATGAAGTTCCACTTCACCAACCGCCAGCTCTTGATCAATGCAGCCTTGGTGGTGGGCATCTGCAACTTCCTCATCATGTGGACCGACTCCGTACCCTTGATGTGTATCCTCGCTTATATAGCCGGATTCTTCAAGCTCTGCGGATGTTTCGAGATTATGTCAACCATCCAGTTGTGGATGACTCCAAAGCGAGATTTCACCATCTTCTTCCCTTTGCTCTACTGTTTGGTATTAGGAAATATGTTTCTCTCGCCTTGGATCACCGAACACCTAATATATATATATCAGGATTGGCGCATCATCAACTGGGCGATGGCAGGTGTGATGTTCTTCATCGCCCTCTTCCTCTACGTTACCACCCATAAGTTCCGATTCATGAAGCCACTACCATTCATCAGTCTCGATGTCTTGGGCTGCTTGCTCTGGTCGGCATGGATGCTGGAGTTCATCTTCTTCTTCAATTACGGAGAGCATTACAACTGGCTGGACAGCAAGATTATGCAGGGCGACCTGATGCTCTTCATCGTGACGGGTTATTTCTGCATCAACCGTATGCTGCATATCCGCCACCCATACATCGAGCCAGCGGCATGGAAGTATAAGCGACTCATCCCGCTGCTCATCCTCTTCGCCTTCGTCGAATTCATGGGCTCCACGCCTAAGGTGCTGCAAACCGCCTTTACGGGTGGCGTGCTCCATTTCGGCACTTTTACCACCAATGTGCTCAACTTCGTGGAATGGGTGGGAGCCGTAGTAGGCTGCCTCTTCTGCCTCTTCTGGTGCAAGGTGTTTCATCAGAAATACACCCGACTCCTGACGCTCGGTGTGGCAACGATGGCGGCTTATCCAGTGATGATGTATTTTCTCATCGACCCAGGCTTGCCGCTTGAGGCTCTCTATCTGCCCACCTTCAGCCGCTCCTTTGGCAATGCGATTTTCTTCGTGATGCTGACGGTGTACCTGGAGGAGTTGATGCCATTCCAGCACTTCTTCATGGGATTGACGATGGCAGGTATCGTGCGCAACGGTCCGATGTCGACGATGTGCTCAGGCATCTATAGCTTCGGCATTCGTCACCAGATGGCAGACAACATGGCGCGAGGATTGCCTTACGATGCCACCCAGCTCCTGATGATCAGCATCAAGCAGCTCTACGGCATCACTTGCCTCATCGCCATCGCCGTGCTCATCATCTTCCTGCTCTGGGACATCCAGCCAGTAAGAAGCACACTGAAGAAGATGCCTGCCTGGAACTTCGTGGGCAAGAGAATGAAAAAGAAGAAAGGGTTTAAGAAGTAAATATCGTAAGCTTAAATATCATAATAAGCAAAGAGCATAATACAGAAAAGAGACTATGTCTATTATTAACGACATAGTCTCTTTTTTTATCCGTGTAATCCGTGCCTAAAAAAAATCCTCCCCATCTCTTTATATCGTAATCTCGCCCGAACCATAGCAGCGATGATGATGCTCATCGTATACTACGCAGAACTGGCCGGGAGCCACTCCGTGAATGGGCTCCTCGGAATGAATCATCCATTTGCCATCCTCCAGCTTTTCTATCGTGGCAGGATGGTATTCTGGGGTATGGCGAATCTTGAAGGTTACCTTCTGCATCGGCACCTCATGGGTGAGGAAATGGAAATCGTGGAGGGGGAAATCCTGCTTGTATGCCGTCTTGGGGTCGTAGCCATGGCTCACGTAGAGGATGTTGTGCTCCACGTCCTTCTTGATGACAAACCATGGACCGCCGCCAAAGCCCAAGCCCTTGCGCTGACCGATGGTGTGAAACCACAAGCCCTTGTGCTCGCCGATGCGCTTGCCCGTCTCCAGCTCTATCACATCGCCAGGGTTCTCGCCCAGATAACGGCGGATATAGTCATTATAATTGATCTGCCCCAGGAAGCAGATGCCTTGGCTATCCTTGCGCTTGGCATTCACCAAATGCTCCTCCTCAGCTATCTCTCGAACTTCATTTTTCACATGATGACCGATAGGAAATATCGCTTTTCTTAATTGCCAACTCTCTATCTGAGCCAAGAAGTCGGTCTGGTCTTTCACGGGGTCGGGACTGGTAACGAGCCATTTGTCGCCATTCTCATCTACCTCGGTCTGGGCATAGTGGCCCGTGGCAATGAGGTCGTAGTTGTGCCCCATCTTCTCATCGAAGGCTCCAAACTTGATGAGACGGTTGCACATCACGTCTGGATTGGGGGTGAAACCAGCCTTCACCTTTTCCATCGTGTAGCGGGTTACCTCGCTCCAGTATTCCTTGTGGCAGTCAACTACTTGCAGCTTGCAGCCATACTTGGCTGCCACTGCGGTAGCCATCTCCAGGTCTTCCTCCGATGAGCAGTCCCACTCCTCCTTCTCCTCTGGTCCAATCTTGATGTAGAAGCAGTCGGGATGCAGACCTAGTCGGGCAAACTCCCATACCACCACCGAGCTATCCACGCCACCCGAAAGCAGCACGGCAATCTTCTTGTCTTTTAATTCTTCAATATTAAGCATACTTATTCAATGTTAAGTTTTGAATGTAATTGGTTGCAAAATTACAAAAAAAATAAGTAAGAACACCATAAAAGACGAAAAACTTGCTATAGAAAATACTTATAGCAGCCTTTGTAGCTTTTAAATGCAAAATGATTTTTGCTTTCGATTTTATCTATACCTTTGCAATCGAAAATCAACAATGCGAAAAAATTATTAATTACACATTATATATAAGGTATGGATATCTTAAAAAATCTGTTTTACGGTTTCCCTGATTTATGGGGAGGCGGTGTGGCTCACTCCGTGATGATACTGGCTTTGGTCATCACACTGGGCTTGTGTTTGGGCAAACTGAGAGTGAAAGGTGTTTCTCTTGGTTTGGCATGGATTCTGTTCATTGGCCTCATCTTCGGCCATTTCTCTCTCAATCTGGATGAGCACTTGCTCCACTTCCTCAAGGAGTTTGGCTTGATTCTCTTCGTTTACTCCATCGGACTGGAGGTAGGACCTGGTTTCTTCTCCTCATTCAAGAATGGCGGCAAGAGTCTCAATCTGCTCAGCATCATCGTTATCGCCCTGAGCATCGTTACCACACTCGCCATCTACAGCGTGTCGGGCACTTCCATCACCTCTATGGCTGGTATCCTCTCTGGTGCCGTGACCAACACCCCTGGACTGGGTGCTGCCCAGCAGGCATTCAGCGACTTGCGCCACATCGACGCTCCAAGCATCGCCGCAGGTTATGCCATCGCCTATCCTATGGGTGTGCTTGGCGTTATCCTCTCCTTTATTATATTAAGGTACGCGCTAGGCATCAACAAGGAGAAGGAAGAGGCTGAGGCTAAGCGAGGCATGGGCCACTTGGAGGAAATGACCCTCAACACATTCTCCATTCAGGTAACCAACTTCATGATATTCGACTATAGCGTAAAGCAGATTCGTGACCTCTTGAAGCGTGACTTCATGATCTCAAAGATTATCCGCAAGAATAGCGACATGCACGATGAGATAGTAAACGGCAACACCATCATCAGCGAGGGCGATATCCTGCAGATTGTGGCTCACCCTACTGTAGTGGAGCCTATCACCGCACTGCTCGGCGAGCGTGTGAAGGTGTCTGACGAGAAGTATGGCAAGGACCTCATCACCCGTCGCATTCTGATCACCAAGCCTGGCATCAATGGCAAGACCATCAGCCAGCTCCAGATTCGTTCTAACCTTGGTGCCAACGTGACTCGCGTAAACCGTAATGGCGTGGACCTCATTGCCACCCCAGACCTCAAGTTGCAGCTTGGCGACCGTGTAACCATAGTGGGAACAGAGCTCGCCATCGCTCATACCGAGAAGGTTTTGGGTAACCAGATGAAGCGACTCAACTACCCTAACCTCATCCCTATCTTCCTGGGTATCATGCTGGGTTGTATCGTGGCTAACATCCCATTCTTCATTCCTGGCATCGACGAGAACTTGCGATTGGGTTTGACCGGCGGTCCATTGGTAGTGGCTATCCTCATCGGATATTTCGGTCCAAAATACAACCTCGTTACCTACAATACCATCTCTGCCAACCTGATGCTCCGTGAGATAGGTATCTGCATCTTCTTGGCTTGCGTAGGTTTGGGCACAGGCGAACAGTTTATCCAGACCGTAGCCACCGAGAGCGGCATGATATGGATACTCTATGGCATCGCTATCACCATGGTGCCCATCATCTTGGGTGGCATCATCGGTAAGTTTGTGTTCCACATCAACTACTTCACGCTGCTCGGAGTCTTGGCTGGTGCCAACACCAACCCATCGGCACTGGCTTACGTACGTGACCAGACCACAGCCGATGCCCCAACCGTAGGTTATGCGAATGTATATCCATTCGCCATGTTCCTGCGCATCGTCACTATCCAGATCATCATCTTCGTGTTTGGATAAAGTAACAATTACAAGAAATATAAGAAAACAGTACAAGTATATATATAAAAGCATTTATGAACGACATCAAGAATATCGTAGACAATCAGATGGATAACAAGAAAGAATGTGATTGCGGATGCGCTGATGGCACCTGCAAGGAGATAACAGAGGCAGAGCTCAGACGCAAGCTCGACCTCTTGCTCCGCACCGGCAAGATCTTGGTAGAGAGCGCTGCCGATACATCTCGCATCATGCGTACCATGAAGCGTGCTGCCGCTTACCTCGGACTGGATGAGCGCTACCTGCACCTCTATGTGAACTGGAACGTATTGATGGTAAACTATAGTGATGAGGTACACTCATTCACCAAGTTCCAGCGTTGCGAGAAGCATGGCATCAATCTGACCAGCATCTCCATGATGAGTAAGTTGACTTGGCGTGCCATCAAGGACGACTATTCATTGGAGCAATACGAGGAGTCGCTGAATGAGATTTGCGCCACCAAGCGCAGTTTCTCTCCATGGCAGGTTGCCATCGGTGGTGGTTTTGCCTGCGGCGGATTCTGCATCCAGTTCGGTTGCGACTGGCCAGCGTTCTTCTTCTGTTCGCTTGCCGCCATCCTGGGTTTCCGTCTGCGTATGTACTTGCCTACCAAGGGCTGCAACAACTATGTGGCTATCGGCATCTCGGCCTTCGTAGCCACCCTGATAGCATGGCTCACTTCCTTCCTGTCGCTCGATCCAGCGATAGCCAGCTCGCTGCCAGCCTTCATGCACTCAGATACCCCTTGGCATCCATTGATGGCTTGCGCCCTCTTCATCGTGCCAGGAGTGCCACTCATCAACTTTGTGAGTGATATGCTCGATGGCTATATAGAGGTGGGTATGATCAGAGCCCTCAACACCCTGCTGATGGTATTGGCGATGGCGTTTGGTATAGCATTTGCCATTCAGGTATGCCACATCGACAACTTCGTGAAGGACCTCACCATGACTCCTCACCACGAGTACTGGGAGTTTGCCATTGCAGCTGCCGTATCAGCCATGGGCTTCTCCACCATCTTCAGCATTCCTAGAAGATTGTTGCCAGTAGTGGCTGTGGGTGGTATCATCGCCGTTTGCTTCCGCAACTTCGTCAATCTGGGTCCTAGCAATGGCAATGTGGGCTTGGACATGGGTCTGAGCATCGGTTCTTTGGCTGGTTCTGCCCTCATCAGCATCATTGTGATCAAGGCTCGCCACTGGTTCCATACCCCTCATCAGTGCATCACCATCCCTAGTGTCATCCCTATGGTACCTGGAGTATTGATGTATCGTGCCCTCTTCGCCTTCATTGATATGCATGGCGTGGTAGGCGAGGTAACTGTGGGTATGAACAATGCCATCAAGGCATCGCTCGCCATCCTCTGCATCGCCCTGGGTGTAGCCATTCCTAACATCTTCTTCCGCCGTTTTGTGGAGGGTAGCCGCAAGCGCAAGCTCTTCAATATGTTGGTGGAGAGAAAGAAAAAGAATGGTGAGTTCGTAGACCTTCATGAAGTGGAAATCAAATAAAGTTAGGAGTTTGGAGTTAGGAGTTAGGAGTTATTAACTTCTGACTCTTGACGTAAATAAAAATAAAGTTGTATCTTTGCAGCGAAAATTAGCTATCGGTTATTTCTATAGCCGATAGCTGCTAAAGAATAGATATAAAATGGAAATTCGACAACTGAAATATTTCTTGAAGGTGGCAGAGACGCTCAACTTCTCTGAGGCTTCGCGCAAGCTTTACATCACGCAGAGCACCCTCTCGCAGCAGATTTCGCATCTGGAGCAAGAGATAGGTTTGCCGCTCTTTGAGCGCAACTCGCATGAGGTGTACCTCACTGAGGCTGGAAAGGAATTGCTGCCCTACGCCCAGAATGCCGTCAACAGCACCGAGGCATGCGCAGACCACATGAACGACCTCAAGGAGATGCTCACCGGCGAGCTGAACATCGGCGTAACCTTCTCCTTCAGCAATATCATGGCAGAGACGCTCATCGCCTTCCTCCATGCCTATCCGCATGTGAAACTCAACATACAGTATCGCACCATGCAGGAACTGATGGACGGACTGAAGAAGCGCGAGCTAGACTTGGTGCTTGCCTTCAAGCCGCTGAAGGTAGACAAGGCTATCGACAGCCGAGCCATCTTCAGCAATCGCTTGGCTGCCATCGTCAATGAGAACCACCCATTGGCACGCCTGTCTTCCATAAAGCTAGCCGACTTGGAGCGTTATGATCTCATCCTACCAAGCAAGGGCTTGCAGGCTCGCAATGCCTTTGAGCACCTGGTGGATGGCAAGGACCTCAACTTCAAGATTATGGTAGAGGTAAACAATGTCAATGTCATCTTCGACCTCTTGAGTCGCAGCAATCTGGTGACCATTCTGTCCGAGAGCACCACAATTCTGCAGAGTGGCATGAAAGCTATCCCGATAGATAGTACGGAGAATGAGATGGACGGTTGCATCCACATCCTCAGAGATGCGTATATGAAAAACTCAGCACAGGAGTTTATCCGCATGCTGAGCCAAAGCACCTCCATCCTCGCCAACTTCGCACTGAAGGATATCTTGAGATAAAATAAAACCAATCGATAGGGATAAATGCTGGGAGGGCAGGTAACAAACCTGCCCTCCCAGCATTTCTTGCTGATTTACTTTTTCCTAGCGATAATCAGCGTTACGCCAGCCAAGATGGCGATGATGCCAATGCCCAACTGCAGCGAGAAGGTCTCACCAAAGACGAAGACACCGATGATGACTGCCGTCACAGGCTCCAAGGCTCCCATGATAGCAGCTGGCGTAGAGCCAATAAGATTAATGGAGATGGTCATGAAGAAGAGCGACAATACCGTAGGCAGCAAGGCAAGCTGAGCGGCACAGAGCCACTGCTTAGGCGTCTCCAGCATCTGGATGCTCTCGCCTGCCAACAAGGAATAGACCAGCATCGTAATCAATCCAAACGCCAATATATAAAAGGTGAACTTCACATTGCTCATCCCCGGATTCTCCCATCTATTCACCGAGATGATGTAGAGCGCATAGAGCAATGACGAACACATCACCAGAGCAAATCCCGCCGTACTCAACTTCTCATTGCCGTCGCCCTGATAGAGCAGTCCCACTCCCGATACCGCCAAGAGGATGGCAATGGTAGTGGTCCAAGTAACCTTCTCATGAAAGAAGACCGTCATCAGCACCGCCGTCATAATGGGATATACGAAGAGCAATGTGCTGGCTATGCCCGCCGCCATATAGTGGAAACTGACATAGAGCGTACACGATGAGAGCGAGAACATACAGCCCAGCACAGCCAGCCTGATCAGATGCCCCCACTTCACCTTGAAGTTCTCACGCTTAAACATCATCACCACGGCAAACATCACCACCGCCAACAGATAGCGATAGATCAATACCGACCCCGAATTGAACCCATCACCATAGAGTTCCAATGTGCCCAACGGATTGGTACCATAACATACGGCAGCGATAATGCCAGCCGCAAAACCTTTTACCTTATTACTACCAGTCATATCAATATTTTCTTTTCGGACTGCAAAATTACAGCAAATATCCGAAATAACATAACAAAATCGTCCAAAATGTTGTGCTTTCAGAAAAAAAGTATTATCTTTGCCGCAAGAATGATAATAACAAAATAAACTAAGACAATGGAACAAATTAAAAACGACCAGCTTACTCTTGAGATTTCTTCTCTTGGAGCTGAACTTCAGAGCATCAAGGATGCCAATGGTAATGAATATCTGTGGGATGGCGACGACAAGTACTGGAACCGCCACTCTCCTATCCTCTTCCCTATCGTATGCGGATTGTGGAACGATACTTACCGCATCGATGGCAAGGAATATCATCTGCCACGCCACGGATTCGCTCGCGATACCGAGTTTAAGCTCGTAGGCAAGACTGGCGACCGCCTCACCTTCGCCCTCATAGACAATGAGGAGACCCAGAAGAACTATCCATATCACTTCAATCTTGCCATCTCTTATCGCTTGGAGGGGAATGAAATCCATGTCATCTGGCATGTAGAGAATACAGACGACAAGGAGATCATGTTCCAGATTGGTGGTCACCCAGCCTTTATGGTACCTGGTTGCAAGAAGGGCGAGCCTATGAAGGCTACCTTGAAGCTCGACAACGAGGCTCCTGTTCGCCTCTTCGGCAATGTGAATGGTTGCATCGACCGTCAGGCTAAGGAGGCCGTAGAGACCGACAAGGGCATCTGGGAGGTAGATGAAGAGACATTTGCAGATGATGCAGTCATCTTCGATAAGAGCCAGGTGAAGCAGGTGAGCATTCTCAATGAAGAGGGCGAGCCTCACGTTACCTTGGAGTTCAAGACTCCATGTGTAGGCATCTGGAATCCAACAGGCAAGCACGCTCCTTTCATCTGCATCGAGCCATGGTATGGTATCCACGACTGGGCAGAATATGACGGTGAGTTCCAAGACAAGTACTTGATGAACCGCTTGCAGCCAGGCGCTAGCTTCATGAGTGAATACATCATCAGAATCGAGAAATAATATAAACATTGAACTTTGAGTTTTGAACTTTGAACTTTATGATTAGTTTTCCTGCTGAAATTTAGGGCTATTTCTTAAAGGTAGGGTATTTCATAAAGTTCAAAGCTCAATGTTCAAAGTTCAAAGTAAATAAACTATGGAAGATAAAGAAAACTTGCAACTCCCCGAGAACGCTTTCCGAGAGCTGAAGGACGGGGAGGAATACAAGCCTCTCATGTCGCCCGACAAGGTTTACCCTGAGGTGAACGGATGGTCAGTGACTTGGGGCATCGTGATGGCAGTCATCTTCTCTGCCGCCGCAGCCTATCTGGGCTTGAAGGTGGGACAGGTGTTTGAGGCCGCCATTCCTATCGCCATCATCGCCGTGGGTGTGAGCACCGCTACCAAGCGGAGCAAGGCGTTGGGCGAGAACGTGATTATACAGAGCATCGGAGCCTGTTCGGGTGCCGTGGTGGCAGGAGCCATCTTTACCCTGCCAGCCATCTACATCCTCCAGGCTAAGTATCCAGAGATGACCACATCCTTCATGAAGATATTCATGGCTTCGGCATTGGGAGGCGTGCTCGGCATCCTCTTCCTGATACCGTTCCGCAAGTACTTCGTGAGCGATATGCACGGCAAGTATCCTTTCCCAGAGGCTACAGCCACCACGCAGGTGCTGGTAAGCGGTGCCAAGGGAGGCGACCAAGCCAAACCGCTGCTCATAGCCGGACTGGTGGGTGGACTATACGACTTCATCGTGGCTAGCCTCGGCTGGTGGAACGAGAATTTTACGAGCCGTGTGGTTGGTTGGGGTTGCGACCTCGCCGACAAGGCTAAGCTCGTGTTCAAGGTGAATACAGGTGCAGCCGTCCTCGGTCTGGGATATATCATCGGACTGAAATATGCCTTCTATACCTGCCTCGGTTCACTGGTGGTATGGTGGCTCATCGTGCCAGGCATGAGCGTCATCTTCCACGACCAGGTATTGAACGCCTGGGACCCAGGCATCACCGCTACGGTGGGAGCCATGAGCCCAGAGGAGATATTCAAGGCTTACGCTCGCAGCATCGGTATCGGCGGCATCGCCATGGCGGGCATCATCGGCATCATCAAGAGCTGGGGCATCATCAAGGGTGCCGTTAGCTTGGCGGGCAAGGAGCTCAAGGGCAAGAGCGACACAGACAAGGACGTGAAGCGTACCCAGCGCGACATCTCATTCAAGATTATCGCCGTAGGCTCACTGGTCTGCATCCTCGTCACCTTCCTCTTCTTCTGGTTTGGCGTGATGGATGGCAATCTCTTGTTTGCTATCATTGCCATCTTGCTAGTGGCAGCCATCGCCTTCCTCTTTACCACCGTGGCAGCCAATGCCATCGCCATCGTGGGCAGCAACCCTGTATCGGGTATGACGCTGATGACGCTCATCTTCGCCTCCGTAGTGATGGTGGCAGTAGGATTGAGAGGTCCTGGCGGCATGTTGGCAGCCCTGATCATGGGTGGTGTGGTTTGTACGGCATTGTCTGTGGCTGGCTCGTTCATCACCGACCTCAAGATAGGTTACTGGTTGGGCACAACGCCTAAGAAGCAGGAGGGATGGAAATTCCTCGGCACCTTGGTCAGCGCAGCCACCGTGGGCGGTGTGATGATGCTGCTCAACGAGACTTACGGCTTTGCCTCTGGTTCGCTGGCAGCCCCTCAGGCTAATGCGATGGCAGCCGTCATCGACCCACTGATGAATGGTGTGGGAGCCCCTTGGATTCTCTACGGCATCGGAGCCGTCCTCGCCATCGTGCTCACCTATTTCAAGATACCTGCCCTAGCCTTCGCCCTGGGTATGTTCATCCCATTGGAACTGAACGTGCCATTGCTCGTAGGTGGTGCCATCAACTGGTATGTTACCTCTCGCTCTAAGGATGCCAAGGTAAACAGCGAGCGTGGCGAAAAGGGTACGCTCATAGCCAGCGGTTTCATAGCCGGTGGAGCCTTGATGGGTGTGGTTAGCGCCCTCTTGAAGTTTGGCGGTATCGAATGTTCGATAGCAGATGCTTGGTGGAGCAATCCACTCTCCGAGGTATGTTCGCTCATCGCATACATCCTCTTGATAGGATTCTTCATCCGAGCTACCAAGAAATAAAATTCTTTATTAAATATTACATTAAATATTACGAGAAATGAAAAAAGCCGCTGGCACGTGATGTGTCGGCGGCTTTGTTTTTGTACTTTGCCTTATATATATTATAAGGTGTAAATCTTCTAACTGATGAAGTCCATAGGCTTCACTCCAAATTGCTTCTGGAAGCACTTAGCAAAGTAGCTAGGGCTACTGAAGCCACACATATAGCTTACCTCGCTGATGCGATACTGTCCGTCTTTCAGAAGTCTTGCGCCCTTCTTCAGCTTCACAAGCTGTATCATCTCGTTTGGCGTTACATCTGCAAGACCCCTAATCTTATTGAAAAGCGAGCTGCGGCTCATGCCCAGCTTGCCGGCAAGGAATGCCACATTGAGCTCTGGGTTAGCCACATTCTCCTCGATGATCTGCGTCATCTTCTCCAAGAACTTATTGTCGGTCTGCGAAGGAGCGATATCGCTGATAGGCTCCAGTGGCGTGGTGGAGAACTTATTGAGCAACAGTCGGCGCATCTCCATCAGATTGTTCACACTCGCCTCCAGATACTTCATAGAGAATGGCTTTTCGATGTAGATGTCGGCACCGCAGTTCATACCCTCGGTCTTGCTGGCATCATCGGTCTTAGCCGTGAGCATGACGAATGGCAGATGAGAGTAGGCAGCATTCTTGCGCACTCGGCGGCAGAACTCTGGTCCGTCCATCTCTGGCATCATCCAGTCGCTGATAATCATCGACACATCATGTTTCTCCAGTACTCGGAGGGCATGGCGACCATCCTCGGCAGTAAGCACCATATAAGTATGCTCGAAATGAGCCTTGATAAACTGGCGCATATCCTCGTCATCATCCACGATGAGCAGTGTAGGCAAGAGTCGTGCCTTTTCCTGATTCTCTAGGGTTGGCGCCTTCTCGTCCAAGCCTTCCATGGTGGCATCGACAGCCTCCTCATCTTCCTGTCTTGGCACCATCACCGTCTCGTCAGCCTTCTCCACGAGCGCATCTGGCTGGTTGATAGGCAGCGTAACGATGAAGCAAGCACCCTCGCCTGGTTTGGATTCCACCTCCACCTTGCCGTGATGGGCATCCACCAGATTCTTCACGATGTTCAGTCCGATACCCGTACCCGGCTTGTTGTCACGAGCCTGATAGAAGGCTCCAAATATCTTCTCCTTCTCGTCCTGGCTCACACCCATGCCATTGTCCTTCACCTCGATGGCGAAATGGTCGGCATCCACCATGCGACAGGATAGGCGCACATAGTCCTTGGTATATTTGTTGGCATTGGTCATCAGGTTGCTCACCACCTTGGTGATAGCCTCGCTGTCCAAGATGGCAGCAAAGTCATCGGCAGGATATTCCATCTCGAAGCGGATGCCCTTCTGCTGGAAGGTTGGCTCGAAGCGCTCTGCCTCGGCATGGAGCAATCGAGAGACGTTCTGCAACTTGAAGTGTACCTGCATGCCCTTCTGCTGCACCTTGCTGAAGTCGAGCAGCTGATTGACGAGCAACAAGAGGCGCTGCGCATTGCGGTCGATGACATCGAGCGTCTGCGTCATAGCCTCGCTGCCCTTCACATTCTGACTCAACTGCGTCCACTGCTCCTTCAGGCTCTCCAGCGGCCCGATGATTAGCGTTACCGGCGTACGAATCTCGTGGGCTATCATGGTGAAGAAGCGCAGTCGGGCATCTCTCATCTCCTGCTCTTGCTTCTCCTCCAGCTGGTCTAGCTCTCGCTGATGGCGACGCTTCTCTCGCTTCAGTCGGCTCTGGCTTATCCAGAAGATGAAGTAGCCGATGATGATGAGATAAAGTATCTTGGCAGGCAATGACCACCAGAATGGTGGATGCACCACAATCTTGAGTTGCGCCTCGTTCTTAGACCACATGCCATCGTTGTTGGCTGCCTTCACACGGAAGGTATAGGTGCCAGCAGGCAGGTTGGTATAGGTGGCACGATGCTCATTGGTGAGTATCCAGTCCTTGTCGAATCCCTCCAACTGATAGCGATACAGATTCTTCTCTGGCGAGACATAGCTCAGGGCGGCAAAGGAGATATTAAACATATTCTCATCATGCGAGAGATTGATTTCGTCCACATGATTCAGCACCTTGGGCAGTGCATTCTCCTCATCCTCTTCCCCATCCATGTCCAGATGGTCAAAGAGATTGATGGATGTGATAGCCACGGGTGGCAACACCTGGTTGATCTTCACCTGATAAGGATAGAAGGTATTGAAGCCCGCTGAGGTACCGAAGTATACTCTGCCGTCAGATGCTATCAGTCCGCTATTGGGCATAAACTGATCGCTGCTGAGACCGTCATACCTATTAAACATCTTGGCTTCCTCGCCCGGCACATACTTCACGATGCCCCTGGTACTGCTGAGCCAGAGCTCGCCCTGATAAGTGACGATGCTAGAAAAATCTTGACTCGGAGCCTGGATTGGGATGCGATGGAAGGAGTCGGTCTCTGGCTGATAGAGGCAGAGTCCGTGGTAGGTAGCCACATAGAGTTGCTGTCCCCTGCTGCCTCGGCGCACACAGTTCACCTGGTCGCTGCTGATGGAAGTGGAGTCGCCCTCCACATTCTTATATTGTTTCCAAGTATTGTTCTTGCGATAGCACCACAAGCCATTGCCCTGAGTGGCAAACCATACATTGCCCTGCTTGTCTTCATCGATGTCGATGGAACATCCCTTGATAGGACCTACTGGTCGGAATGTCTGCGCATTCTCATCCCACAGGTTTACCTTCTCCAGGGAAGAAGCCCACAGGCGGTGCTTGCTGTCACGGAAGAGACAATAGCAACTGCTCCCTTCCTGCTTGCCGTCAGTGGTATAGCTCTGGAGGGCTCCTGTAGAGATGCTCATCTTGAAGAGTCCATTGCCATAGGTTCCCACCCAGAGGTCGTCTCCCTCAGCTAAGAGTCCGTGAACATTGTATTTGCCCATGACCGAGCGAGCAGGATAGTTCACAAACTTATTGGTGGCAGGATCAAAGCAGTCCAGTCCCGCATCATCGGTAGCTATCCAGATGCGATGCTGGGCATCCTCCACAAATCTGCCCACCACATTGCCTCTCAGTCCGTCGTAGCTGGCCTGATAAGGAACGAATCTATTTTCATATATCTGGGCTGGGATATAATTCACGCCCCCATAGAAGGTGCCCACCCAGAGTCCGCCTTCCTGGTCGCCTGCGATGCCATATACAAATCGCTCGGCGGTGCTGCGGCTCGGATTGTTTACCTCAGAAAGCATGCGCCAGGAATGGTCTTGCAGGTTATACTCCACCAGTCCGTCGTCACTTCCGATGAGGGCAAAGCGCCCACGGTCATTATAGAGATTGTGGATATGTTTCAGCACATTGGTCAGCGTAGCGCTCATCAGCATTTTGGTAGTGCCATCGGGCATCACCTGATAGAGTCCCTGGTCCCAGGTGCCCACCATGATGCTGCCATCTTGCAGTGCCATCATTGCCATACCCGATAGTTGGGTGGCATCGCCATGCAGCTGGACAGGCTCGAAGGTATCGGTCGACTTATTGAGACGTGCCAATCCTCCATTCCGCTTGAAACTCAATGCCCACACCTGGTTGTTGACATCCACCAGTGTGGCAGCCACGCTCCCCTGCAATGGCTTCACGGGATAAGGCATACACTCATGGTTAGCCAGATTGTAGCGAAACAGTCCCTGATCCTCGGTTGATAGCCAAGCATTGCCTTCGCCATCCACCATCACATAGACCACGGTAGAGGTAATCTTATCGCTCACCGGCTGGAAACAGCCCGTGGCATAACTAAAGAAGTAAGCGCCATGCGTGCTGCCGACAATCAATCCCTCATCACAACCTGCCAAGGAGCAGACAAACTGGTCCAATCGGCTATGTGGATTATTGAATAATTGCACCGAATAGCCATCATATCTACAGAGTCCATTGTCGGTACCAAACCACATAAATCCGTCCTTGTCTTGCACGATGGTTCGCACGGCATTGCTAGGCAGTCCCATATTCATAGTGATGGAACGAGCCTGCTGGTCGCTCACACCCTTCTGGGGTCCAAAAGAAGATGCCTCTAGTTGTGCATAGACTGTGGATAAGCCCAAGCACCCTAGAAGCATCAATGTTATGATCTTTCTTATTTCTTTCATAAATGAATGTATCAAATCAATGTATTTATCAATAAGTTGTTAATTGTACTGCAAAAGTACAAAAAAAATCTTACTTTACCATGATTTGATAAGGAAATTTGCGAGAAGAAGGGTCAAGAGAGTGATCTTTAGGGGCTCCCATCACCACGAGATACACCGCCTTGAGGGGCTGTTCCTTAGTTACGGTGAGGGATACCTTGCCCTTCTGAGCCTCTGCCATCGGCGTGTAGACACACGCATCGTTATCGGCTCTCACGCCCACCAATCCGTAGCGATAGCCATTGCTGCTCAATGCCTTAAACGCCACGGCCAGCTTCTTGCCCGCCTTTGGCACAGCCAGGCGAATGGCGTTAAATCCATAGTTCTCTGGCAATGTGCACCTTGGAAGGTGTATTTCATCTAAAACTAGTAATTCCAGTTAAATTCTTTACTAAACTCCGCCATCATATCCTCAAAGTCTATAGCCTCTCCTGTACGGGCATATTCCTGCTCTGCCTCCATCACACTTGCTATATATTTTTGCTGTAGCAGATGAATGTGCAAAAAACACCGCACACCGCACAAAATCGCTATAAAGCACTATATCATAACATATTACACGAGTGCGGTGTTATCAAAACACCGCACTAACACCGCACAACACCGCACAACACCGCACATTTTCTCCATCTATAGTTTTTGCCCTCCCAGTATTACTAGCTTAGTGCGGTGTTGTGCGGTGTTAGTGCGGTGTTGAGCCAACACCACACAGGGGTAAACTCCCTGTATCACAGTAACTTTACCAACACTTAGTGCGGTGTGCGGTCAAAAACGCAAATCCATTGTCTACAGGAAGCATCTTATCTACCAAATAGAGAAATAAATATAGGAAATAACCATCCCCGATGCTTCAAAATCCCTATCCTCCATCTCTCAAAAAGTTCCTCACTAGGGCACGAAAGTGCCTGTGCCGATGGCACTTCTGTGCCCTGCCGAGGAACTTTTCCTGACATCAGCATCAGCGATTACAAACACCCTCAGTATACCTTACGAGAATTTTTCAAGCTTTCATTCTCATCAAGCTTCACCTTTACCCTCAAGTTATCACCAGCCTCACCACTTTCAGGAGATACTGTAGCCCAAGCATCGGCATCATCATCAAATGTCAATGATGCAGTCCAACTTTGGTCGCAAGAGAAAGGGATATCTATCTCTTGTGCGTTAGCCTCCAGATTGTAACATGTCAGGGTCTGAACAGCTTGACATAAAAGGCATCGTGCCAGCAAGCATCAAGACGGCAGTCAAAAGCTGTAAATGCTTTTTTAGATTCAGTTTCATTATTGTTTATTCTTTTTAGGTTAAGATGAGTGTGCCGCCTTTGGATATAAAGAGCGGTACACTCTTAGTTGTTGTTAAAATTTAGATTATTCGAATGTCAATGTGAAGTTGATGGTCAAAGTCTTACCTGTTTCCTTCACTGGTATGATGACCAGCCATGGGGCGGCTGCAAGGTGCCAGACTCTTGGAAGATTTACTACCAGGACGAGGCAGGCAACTGGAAGGAAGTAACAGGCGCAGACGGCTTTCCTACCAACAGAGGTGTAGCTAGCACCGTAAACTTCGACCCAGTGAAGACCAAGGCAGTGAAGCTGGAGTTGAAGCAGCCAGAGACACATTCTTGCGGATTATTCGAGTGGAGTGTGAAATAATTCAGAAAAAAGTAGTATCTTTGCACCCGAATTAGTACAACATAAAATGAGAAGTAATATGAAGAAAGCATTATTATCATTGCTCTTGGTGATGGCATCCATCATCGGAGCACAGGCACAAAATTCGGGTGCAAAGGCTACACAGACTGCGCAGCCAGCTGCTACTCAGGATGCCGATTCGCTCTATGCCAAGGCTCTCCTGCCAGTAGGCACTGAGGCACCAGCCTTCCCTGCCCTGAAGAAGGGTACATGGACGGTATTGGACTTCTGGGCAACTTGGTGTCCCGACTGCCGCCGAGAGATTCCTACCGTCAAGGAGATGTACAAGAAGTATGGCACTCGTGCCAAGTTTATCGGCGTATCCATGGATACCGACAAGCAGAAGCTCGACACCTATACCCAGACCAACGGCGTAGACTGGGAGCAATACAGCGAGTTCAAAAAATGGAAGGAGACTCAGATATCCAAGGCATACCATATCAGTTGGTTGCCAACGATGTATCTCATCTCTCCAGAGGGCAAGGTAGCCTATACCACGGTGCTTGCAGAGCGCATGAACAAGAAACTGGCAGAAATTTTCGGTGAAAACTAAAGATATTCATTATATTTAGGCTTAGAATCGAAGATATTCATTAAAAATTGGCTCAAAGCCAAAGATTTCTGCCAAAATATTTGGTGATTTCAAATATTCGCCTTATCTTTGCATCCCGATATCCACTAGTGAGTGGTTGTCGGGATGTACTTTTTTATCAAAAAGTCGAGAAGATTCGGGGTTGACTGGATTTGACGGCGAGATGAAATGGTACGTAAGCACGCGGAGGCTCGTTGGCTACCTCCTAAATCTTAGTGAACAAAAAATTAATTGGCGAAAATAACTACGCTCTCGCTGCTTAATCGAAGTACAGTAGATTAACTTTATTCCGTCACAAGGTGATGGAACGAGACATCGCTCAACGGATGTAGTTCCGAATCTTGTTGGTCAAGCGGTGCAGGCAAATCGGAAATAGTCTAGGTACGCCTCGTTGCCCAGATGAATTTTTAGAGGATAAGGGTATGGTTGGTGGTCCAGGTCTTGTCATACCTCGAAAACCGAAGGCTGGAATAAGCGTGTAGAAAGCGTATGGTTTCCTTGTGCGGACGAGGGTTCGATTCCCTCCAGCTCCACCCTAGAAATAATATAAAAGCTCGCAGGTTCCTTGGTGAATCCGCGAGCTTTTTTATTGTTGGCTAACTTTTTTCGTTAGAATCTTACCTTCACACCTCCCATGGCGGTGAAATCTATGTAGGCAAAGCCGGTGATGCAGAGATTGACTTCGTGGTAATCAATGGCGAGCACAAGGCATACTACCAGATATTGCTCAGCGTAAGGGATGAGACCACGATGCAGAGAGAGTTGGCGCCCCTGAAGTCCATCTCCGACAGTTTCCCCAAGTATCTGCTCACCCTGGACAACGACCCCGTCATCTTCCATGACGGCATCAAGCAAGAATACGTGCTCGACTGGCTCATGGAATGATACCAACAACAAGGAATGGCATTAACAACAGATAGGTGAGTATTAACAAGAGAGTGTAAAACTAAACTGTGTCAAGCTACAATAATAGAGTTAACACAGTTTATTTTACACTCTCATACTCTCCAGCATTATTCTAAAAAATACCTTTTGCAAAAATCACTGTAATACTCACTTGATTTTATTTCATCTATGATGTCGTTATAGTGAAGCGTCTGAAATTCCATATTACTCCATCCTATTTCCTTGATAAATGAATTGATGTAATTTTGGCATTTTTCAGCTTCTTTCTGGAGTTCTTTATTTCTTTTCTCCATTTCTTTACGATTGGACTCCTCAAGCTTCTCCATGAATTTGTTGGGCATTTTCCACGTTACGCACTGAAGGACAACGTGTTCTCCTTGATAGTTGGAATCTTTGATACCATGAGTGTATCTGTAGATAGCAAGAAGGTGGCGACAAAGTTGCGAGAAATTATAGTATTTGAATTCCTGTGATTCTTGAAATAGTTTGTGCCACTCTTCATGATGCGTTTTTACTTCAATAGGATATTTGCTTACATCAAGATACGATTCTTTAATTGTTTCATTGCTACTATAGTATGGCTCAAGGAATTTGCTCTCCACAAAGTATATGACATTATCTTTCTTGTAACTAACATCTAGATTAGCACATCTTCCACCTTTGTTTAATGGCCTTGCTATTTTGTTCTCAAAAATCAAGTCACTAATTAATCCTAAGCCTTCCAATATTTTGTAGTAGTTTACCGCAAGACCTGTTGAGGAATTAATCTGCTTGTATTGGTCTGGCACTTGCCCATCTCCGTCATTCAAAGTTTTTTCTTGTTCAGGTGTTAGCCTAACAAGTGGGGATGCCAGAAATACTGACTTAGTTGTCATTTTAATCATTCTGTTTTCGTATTCACTACGGAGAACCTCTGTGAATAATTTCATTGATACTTTTCCCATATTTTTTTTGTTTTTTATTTGTTAATTATGATTGTGATTCTAACCGCTTCTTTCTTCCAGTTTGCAAACCCCCACAATATGTTGTCGTCTTTGGGAAGCTTGTCGGTGACATTGCGTTTCAGAGCATCTAGCTCCTCCATTAAGATGGGATGGTGAGCATCCTGAAGGATGAGTACAGCTGCTTGCTTGATGCCATTGGTGCCTTTCGACAAATATACCGAAAAATCCACCCATTCTGTGCGAAAACACTGCACACCCTATCATTTTTCTTTATGAATCAGCTGCTCTATCCATTCCATTGGGAATAGTCTGCAAACCGCAATCAAGTCACACGTTTCTTTCCCAAAATTGGTCTCAATATTAATCAACGGTAGGACGATGAAGTCTGATTCATACCTACCAAAAATTTGCATATATTCGTCATAATATGTCTCAAAGCTGTCATAAAAATCGGCCTTGAGAATTCCCTCATCCCAGATCCTGCGTAAAGCCTTTTTGGTGACAGGTCCTACGACCTTGACAGGAATAACATACCAGCTACCGTAGAGATTCATGATTGCCAATGCTTTATCGCCACCTGCAAAAGGGCATTCTGTCTCTAGCCCAGCATAGAAAGTTTTGTCTGGTCTGTAAATATTACTTTCCTGCAAAGTAAAGTCACATTCATACCATATTTCGTAAGCAAATACTGTCTTGGATGTTTCTATCCACTTGAGAGCTACTTCTGCGTCTTTTGTGTAGATAAAACGATCTATATCCAAATAATCTAGTTTCCACCATTTCAGTTTTTTGTCGTTAGATGATATCTTGATACCATTTTCTGGCTCTTGATTATCTGCGATGCAGAATGCACTTAGAACAGTGTCTCCTTTCTCATGAACAGGAATGTCACCGAATAAATTGGTGCAATACACCTCACACAATGTACTGCAACTCGAATCCCCCATCAGTTTCTTCTCATTCATTGTCTTATTCATATCGTTTGCTTTTTAAAATGAAACATACTCTATATATAGGACTAAAAACTATCATTTTCTGGGCAAAAACTAAGAAAAAACAAACTATACTATGCGAAAACTCCGCATACTTAGCCAAAAATAGTTAATTATGAAGCCAATATCACCCGATTTCAACTATTTTTGGTACATTTGTACCAGACTATTTCAAACCATAAAAAGTTCCTTATGATCAGCAAGATTATCAAAAGATATATATGGCTGTTACACCTGCTGTTGCCGCACAAAGCGATGACTTTCGAGGAGATTGCAAAGAATTGGGAAACCAGCAACCTCAACGATGGAAAGCCACTTGCCAGACGTACCTTCCATGAACACCGAAAGGCTATCAAGGAGCTGTTCGGTGTGGAAATCAAGTGCAATACCTCGACCAACAAATATTATCTTTCATCAGAGACATCGCTAAGAAACAACACGATCCAAAAATGGCTGCTGAGTTCGTTCACTGTCTCCAACATGATAAAGGTGGGCCATAACATGAAGGACAGAATTATCTTCGAGGACATTCCAAAGGGAACCGACTACATCCCTACCGTCACCGAGGCTATGCAACAGAACAAGGTACTCCTCATAGACTATCAGCCGTTTGACCAACACCAAAAGACCCTCCACTTCTGTCCATACGCCATGAAGATATATAACCAGCGATGGTACATGGTGGGGCTCATCCAAGAGCAGGAGAGTATCAGAACGATAGCCTTTGACCGCATACGGACAATGGATTCGACAGAGGCAAGATTTGATATTCCAAAGACATTTAATGCCCAAAAGCTATTTGCTGATAGAATCGGCATTTTCGTGGATGACAAAACTGCGCCCCAAAAGGTCATTCTAAGAGCCCATGGACCATCGGTAGATTACCTCCGCTCACTTCCCTTGCACTCTTCCCAGGAAGAAATCGCTGCCAAGCACGGAATCTATAGCGATTTTCAATATAAAATCTATCTCAATCCTGAATTGGAGACTAAGATTCTGGCTATGGGAGAGAACATCGAGGTTCTGGAGCCAAAAGAGCTTCGTGACAAGATTGCAGATAGACTACAGAATGCTATCAAACGATATAAATAACATTTTTAAAACATTTAAACTATGGTAGAAACTACAAAAGAAAACGAAAAGAAAGGCAACAATGAAGTCTTGCGCTTTTTCATCGAAATCGTTAAAAATGCAGACAAGGGTACACCAAAGAATATTGAGTCAAAACTAAAAGATAAGCGCCAACAGACATGCTTCATTTGTTATGCCTTAAAGGAAGGTGAAAAAGTCCTAGAATTGACACAATCAGAAAACAAATAATTAAGGAGTACTGTAAAAGATTTTAAGGTGACGATATAGAGAACCATCCAAAAGGAGAATATCGCAATCCAAAAGAATCACTAATAAGGAACCTTTATGAAACAACTCATCTTAACATGCATTGCACTGTCTTCTGTCATAGGCAGCCATGCACAAAACCCTATCAAGGTAAACCAAGTGGGCTACTATCCACAAGAAGCTAAGTATGCCACCATCGAGCCATCAGCAAAATCCAAGACATTCCAAATAAGGGATGCCAAGGGACACATCGTGTGGAAGGGAAAAGCCATTCAAACCACCACTTCACCTTTCTCCAAGAAGCAACGCCAAACCATCAACTTCAGTAAAATCACCCAACCAGGCACTTACTTGCTGACAGCTGGCAAATACTCCCAACCCATCACCATCAAAGAGCAACCATACCAAGATGCCCTCACAGCCGCTATCAAAGCGTTCTACTTGCAACGCTCTGGTATGGCCATCGAGAAGCAATACGCTGGTGATTACGCAAGAGAAGCCGCTCACTTAGACACAGAAGTGATGGTTCATCCATCTGCCGCTTCCAAGGAGAGACCAGCAAGAACCATCCTATCCTCCCCAAAAGGATGGTACGACGCAGGTGATTACAACAAGTACATCGTCAACTCCGCCTTTTCCATTGGCTTGATGCTGCAATCCTACCAACTCAACCAGAATTACTTCAATAGCATTCATACCAATATCCCTGAATCCACCAACCAGATTCCTGATCTTCTCGATGAAATCATGTACAATCTAGAATGGATGCTTACGATGCAAGACCCTTCGGATGGAGGGGTGTATCATAAGCTCACCACTCCTAACTTCGAGGGATTCGTGATGCCAAAAGACTGCCATCAGCAAAGATACGTGGTGCAAAAGAGCACGGCAGCCACACTTGATTTCGCAGCTACCATGGCTCTTGCAGCACGCATCTATAACGCCTATCCACAATACCAAAAATTCTGCCAACAAGCCATCCAAGCAGCTGAACGAGCATACGCTTGGGCTGTCAAGAACCCAACTGTCTATTATGACCAAGACGGTATCAATGAAAAGTTCTCACCTAAAATCAGTACCGGAACCTATGGTGACAATCATGCTGAGGATGAGTTCTTCTGGGCAGCCACAGAAATGTACCTCACCACAAAGGAAAATGCCTATTTAGAGCAAGCCAAGCAGTTTGCCCCTACCCGCTTCTCTATCCCTACCTGGGGACAGGTGGAGGGATTGGGGCTCCTTCAGTGGCTAAACCAAGACATCTTGAGCACCCCAGAAAAGGACAAATTCCCAATAGAAGCCATCAAAGAATCCCTCAAAGAGCAGTGTGAACAGGATATCCAAGCCCTCTGCACATCATCCTTCCATAGCGTATTCGGCAACAAGGCAAGCGATTTCATCTGGGGTAGCAACTCAGAAAAGTGCGCCGGAAGAGGCATCGCCCAAATGTACCAGTATGCCCTATCCAAAGACAACCGATATAAGGATGCTGCCCTTTCCACCATCGACTATCTCTTTGGAAGGAACGCCACTGGCTACTGCTACCTCACAGGATTCGGCACTCAGCCAGTAATGCACCCTCATCACAGAATCTCCACGGCAGATAGCATCGCAGCCCCAATACCGGGTCTCTTGGCTGGTGGAGCCAACGTAGGAAAACAAGACGCAGCCTTCGTGCCCCCTTACCCATCAGATGCTCCTGACGAGTGCTATCAAGACAATACGGGCAGCTATGCTTCCAATGAAATCGCCATCAACTGGAATGCCTACTTGGTGGCACTTCTGGGATGGATGAGCTAACTTCCCATGGCTCTCCCTCCCATAACACTGCAAGAATGCGCACATCAGCATGTTTTTTTGCCTAAGTGTGCGGAGTTTTTGCATAGTAGCATTCGATTTTCTTTGGTTTTACCTGATATCCGCAGTATTATATATAGAAAGGTCTAATTTTTAAAACTGAAACGATATGGAAATGAATGAGAAGAAATTGCTGGGTATCAGAATTGCGACAACCTGACATTGATTGCCTTTTCAGAGACAAGGGATGTGGAGATAGACAGCAAGTGCATCCACATCTATTCTGCGACAGACTGGTTACTGAGAGACTAACAGTCAAGAACGTCAGTCCACTTACATACTAACAATCAAAAACTTGCATGTAAGTCAACGTAAATTATAAAATAAGTTTTAACCGAGTCAACTCGTCTTACAAATAGTTACTACCAACCATTTAAAAGCTAAAAATGCTAAAATCCAAACATTTAAGCTAAAGCAAGTAAAATACCTCACTTCCTCAAACTCTCCCGATACTTCAATGGCGACATATGGAGATGCTCTCTCACATACTTGCCAAAGAATGAGGTGTTGGAGAAACCGAGTATGCCCGAAATCTCCTTGATTGACTTGGTGGTGGAACGCAAGTAATAAGTGATGTCGCTCAGCGTGTATTCGGTAATCCACTCGATGGCGGTCTTGCCCGAATGGCGCTTGCAGATGATGGAGAGATACTTAGGAGTGATGCAAAGCTGCTGGGCAAAATACTCCACTGGCTGATGCTTCACCTCGCTCTGCTGTAGCATCTCCAGAAACTTGTCGAAGAGATCGCTGGTGCTGGAGCTGGCTGCATCGTTGGGCAAATCAGCCAAGAGCATGTTGCTCACGGCGAGGAGGGCACTCTTGAGGAGCGTCTCCACGATCTCACGGCGATAAGGTTTCCAAGAGGTACGCTCGCTGAAATCAGGGTTCAGACAGAGACTCACCAAGTCGGTAAACTTGGCATAGAACACCCTGTCCACCTCATTCATCTTGAGCACCGACACCTTGCTTACATACATGGCACGATTCCATACACTGATATGGGAACGGAGGATATTGAGCATACCATGATTGCTCACACACATCGCTGTGCAAGCAAAATCGTCGGTAAACTCCACGATGTCGATCATGGTGTTAGGAGGACAAATGAAGATATCGCCCTCCTCCACTACCACGTCTCTTTCGCCTATGCGAATCTGCATCTTGCCTCGCTGGCAAGATGCTATCATATTCATCTGCAACCTCACTGGGTCGGGATTCTGCAACACCTTGACATTATCGATAATCAAGATGTCCTCGTCGAGATAGCTAGTGCTAATCTCGGCACTCTGTGCAAACTCACCTTCCTCGATGCGCTGCATAATGTCCTTCTGTTCTTTTGCCATGTAATCTAAATGTTATTCTTCACTCTTCATTCTTCACTCTTCACTTAGAATGCCTCTCGGTACTTATTCTCATCCTTATCCTCCAGCATGGAGAGATAGCTCTGATAACGGCTGGCGGCGATGTAATGATCCTCCACTGCCTTGATGACTGCACATCCCGGCTCATGGGTGTGGGTGCAATCAGAGAACTTGCAATCCTGCGAGAACTTGAATATCTCCTTGAAATAGCTGGTAAGCTCTTCCTTCTCGATATCGAAGGTACCAAAGCCCTTGATACCCGGAGTATCAATGAGATAGCCACCCTCTGGCAACTCCAGCATCTCGCTGAAGGTGGTGGTGTGCATACCGCTATTGTGAGCCTCGCTAATCTCTGCCGTGCGCTGTGCGGCATCTGGAATGAGCTGATTGATGAGCGTAGACTTGCCCACACCGCTATTGCCACTCAGGAGTGACTTCTTGTCCTTGATCAATGGGCGAAGCTGATCCACTCCCTCGCCAGTGGCAGCAGAGAGTTCGATACACTGATAGCCGATGGTCTCATAGAGGGTGCGCATCATCTGCTGATAATGCAACTCATCCTCAGAAAGCATATCACGCTTATTGAAGATGATGATGACGGGCACACGATATGCCTCGGCACCAGCCAAGAAACGGTCGATGAAGGTGGTGGAAGTCTGGGGATAATTGACGGTAACCACAAGCAAGGCTTGGTCTACGTTGGCAGCCAGGATATGGCTCTGCTTGCTCAGGTTAGGTGACTTGCGAATGATATAATTGCGGCGATCCTCGATAGAAGAGATGAATGCCGTTCCCTCCTGATTGGTGATAAGCTGCACATAATCCCCTACAGCCACAGGATTGGTACTGCGGATGCCCTTCAATCGAAAATTGCCCTTAATTTTGCTTTCAATCAGCTGGCCATCGTCAGTCTTGACGGTGTACCAGCTGCCTGTATTCTTGATAACGAGTCCTCTCATTATACCTTATTATATATAATATAAATTTGGAATGATGCGATTAGACTGTCATGATTTCCTTCTCCTTCTCGTCCATCAAAGCCTCAAGCTGCTTGATGTACTTGTCGTGAAGCTTCTGCAGGTCGTTCTCAGCATCCTTCTCCAAGTCCTCAGAAAGTCCGTCCTTGATGGCCTTCTTCAACTTCTCCTTGATTTCCTGGCGTACGTTGCGCACCTCAATCTTAGCCTTCTCAGCTATCTTGTTGCACTGCTTAACGAGTTCCTTACGGCGCTCACCAGTAGGCTGAGGGATGCCGAGGCGTACTATCTCGCCATTGTTCTCCGGAGTGATACCTACACCGCTGTCCATGATAGCCTTCTCGATGTCTTTGATGGCCTTCTTGTCCCAAGGGCGAATGGCGATGGTACGAGCATCTGGGGTAGTAACGGTAGCCACCTGATTCAGAGGTACCATGCTGCCATAGCTGTTAACACGAACACCGTCGAGGATAGCCACGTTGGCACGTCCCGCACGAATATGAGAGAGTTCGTCTGCGAGATACATCGCTGCCATCTCCATACGCTCTCCTGCTGCACTCAAAGTTTCTTTTACGTCGATCATAATATCTTAATTTATAATTTACAATGTATAATTCTTAATTATTAATTCCTAATTCCTAATTAACTCCAGTCTCTTGAGCTCTTCCTCCACATAGTTGGTGAGATCCACAAACTGCTGGATGGTGAGCTGCTCAGGACGCTTGGTCATGATGTTGGTGGTGAAGAAATCCTCACGAGGTTTTACTCCTGGGAACATCTGTTTCAGGCTGACACGCAGCATCTTGCGACGCTGATTGAACACGGTCTTCACCAGTCGCTTGAAGAGCTTCTCATCGCAACCTAGGTCGGTCACATCATTGCGAGTCATGCGAATGACGGCACTCTTAACCTTTGGAGGAGGATTGAACACACCCTCATCCACGGTGAAGAGATACTCCACATCATACCATGCCTGGATGAGTACACTGAGGATGCCATACGCCTTGTTGCCCGGCTCGGAAGCCATACGCAATGCCACCTCTCGCTGAATCATACCCGTACAGCAAGGAATGAGTTCCTTATAGTCGAGCATCTTGAAGAAAATCTGCGAAGAGATGTCGTATGGATAATTGCCCGTGAGCACAAAAGGCTTGCCATCAAATATCTGGTTGAGGTCCATGCGCAAGAAGTCCTCACCGATGATGTTGTCCTTGAGTTTAGGGAAGTTCTCATGCAGATAAGCCACCGACTCGGAGTCGATTTCCACCGCCTTCACGGGGCGAGGCTTCTCTACAAGATACTGGGTGAGAACACCCATACCTGGGCCTATTTCGAGCACAGGTATATCAGGGCAAGCATCCACCGTATCGGCGATGCGCTTGGCTATATTGAGGTCAGTCAAGAAGTGCTGCCCCAAATTTTTCTTAGGCTTTACAGCTTTCATATCTTACGTATAAATATATTTATTTTGCAAAAATAACATTATTTTTTGAGAAACCATGCTAATAAAGCTTTTTTTTTTCAACTTTTATGGAAAAAGAGGGAAAAATGTATTACCTTTGCACTTGTTATGGATATAAAGAAGATAGCAAACAATATATTTAAGGTGGCACTGTCGCTCATTTTGGGCGGTGCCATACTCTATTGGATGTATCGCGGATTCGACTTCAGACAGGTGGAGGATGTAGTGCTCCACAAGATGAGTTGGACCTGGATGCTGCTGTCGTTCCCTTTCGGCATCACCGCCCAGATGTTCAGAGGCTGGCGCTGGAAGCAATCGCTTGAGCCAATCGGCGAGAAGACTCGCTCCCATGTGAGCGTCAACTCGATATTCCTCTCTTATGCTCTGAGCCTCGTGATACCGAGAGCCGGCGAATTTGCCCGTTGTGCCGTGCTGAAGAGATGGGATGGCGTATCCTTTCCCAAGGCTTTGGGCACTGTGGTAACGGAGCGAGCCATCGACTCGCTGCTGGTATTGCTCATCACCGCCCTGGTGTTTGTGATGCAAATCCCTGTGTTCTTGAACTTCTTCCGCACCACAGGCACTAGCATGGACAGCATCCTGCACCAATTCAGCGCCACGGGCTATATCGTAACCGCCGTCTGCGGCGTGGCTGTGCTCATCTTGCTGCACTTTCTGCTCAAGAAACTCGCTATATATAATAAGGTGAAAGCCACACTGAGCGGACTTTGGCAGGGAGTCATCTCGCTGAAAGGAGTAAAGAACGTGCCGCTCTACATCGCCTTCACACTGGGCATCTGGCTGAGTTACTTCCTGCACTATTATCTCACATTCCAGTGCTTTGAGTCAACGAGCCACCTCAGCCTGATGTGCGGACTGGTTACGTTCATCGTGGGCAGCATCGCCGTCATCGTGCCTACCCCTAATGGCGCAGGTCCTTGGCATTTCGCCGTGAAGACGATGCTTATCCTCTATGGCATCCAGCAGAACGACGCACTCTACTTTGTGCTCATCGTTCACTCGGTACAGACCCTTCTCGTCATCCTCCTAGGTATCTATGCCTGGATAAGCCTCGCTTTCACGAAGAAAGCCGAGGAAGTGAAGAATGAAGAGTGATGAATTCAATAGCATTGAGGGCGTATGCCTAATTATTCATTCTTAATTATAAATTATTAATTAAAACAAAATATTATGGCTGACATTAAGAATCTTAATCCAGTAGAAATCTGGCGTAACTTCGACAAGTTAACACAAGTTCCACGTCCATCAGGACATTTGGAAAAAATTCAGGCTTTCTTGCTCAACTGGGCAAAGGAAGTTGGTGTTGAAGCATCCAAGGATCCAGCAGGCAACATCGTAATGCGCAAGCCTGCAACACCAGGCATGGAGAACCGCAAGGGCGTGATCCTGCAGGCTCACATGGACATGGTGCCTCAGAAATCACCAGACAGCAAGCACAATTTCGAGACCGACCCTATCGAGACCATCATCGATGGCGACTGGGTACGCGCTAACCATACTACCCTCGGCAGCGACGACGGACTGGGCGTAGCTACCATCATGGCTGTCATGGAAGACAAGACCTTGCAGCATGGACCTGTAGAGGGTCTCATCACCGCAGATGAGGAGACTGGCATGTATGGTGCCAACGACCTGCCAGCAGGCGAGTTGAATGGCGACATCCTGCTCAATCTCGACACTGAGACATGGGGTGAGTTCGTAATCGGTAGCGCTGGTGGTCTGGACATCACAGCTACTCTTGACTATAAAGAGGTGGAGACCGACAAGGAAGATGCAGCCGTCAAGGTAACCCTGAAGGGCTTGAAGGGCGGTCACTCTGGTATCGAGATCAATGAGGGCAGAGCCAATGCCAACAAGTGCATGGTTCGTTTCGTTCGTGAGGCAATCTCTGAGCTCGACGCCCGCTTGGCATCTTGGCAGGGCGGCAACATGCGCAATGCCATCCCATTCCAGGCTGAGGTAGTATTGACCTTGCCCAAGGAGAACGTAGAGGCACTGAACGACATGATAGCAGACTGGAAGGACGAGATTATCGACGAATTCCAGGGCATTGAGGTACCTGAGCACATCGAGTTCTTCGCAGAGAACGTGGAGACACCTAAGACAGAAGTTCCTCAGGAAATCCAGGACAACTTGGTAGATGCCATTTTTGCTTGCCACGACGGCGTATTGCGTATGGCCCCTTCTATGCCAGGCATCGTAGAGACTTCATCTAACCTCGCCATCATCGAGATTGGCGGTGGCAAGGCTGCCATCAAGATCTTGGCTCGTTCTAGCCACGAATATTACAAGATGTATCTTGCCACCATGTTGGAGAGTTGCTTCTCTATGGCAGGCATGAAGGTAGAGTTCAGCGGCAGCTACGGCGGTTGGAACCCTAACCCTAAGAGCGATATCTTGGAGCACGTACTGAAGGTATACAAGGAGCAGAATGGCGTAGACGGTAAGGTACAGGCTGTACACGCCGGACTGGAGTGCTCTATCATCCTGAGCAAGTACCCAGATCTTGACGTAGTATCATTCGGTCCTACCCTCTTGAGCCCTCACACAGCCAACGAGCGTTGCCAGATTAGCTGCGTGGCTCCATTCTGGAACCTCATGAAGCAGCTCTTGGCTGAGATTCCTACTAAATAAGTTTGAAGTTAGGAGTTGCCTAGCGGAATGCAGACTTCTATGTTACAAAAATACTAAAAAAGAAAGCCGAGGAAGAAATTTCTCGGCTTTTTTGTTCCTTGTTTCAATTAAATTGATTACCTTTGCAGTCGGTTTCGCAAGAGTTATAGCATCTTAGTATAAGATATGACAAACTTCTTGCATAAGTTTCATCAAATTAAAAACAAAAATGGACGATTATCACGCGGAGAATTACAACAATTTGTAGGCGTGGAGATTCAGCAAGGCTAATCTCCATACCAAAGTAACTGTATTATTTGGAGATTAGCAAACTATGAAGACTTTTTGGAATATAGATAAGAATCTGACTGTGCTCAATGAGTGGCAGCCAAACTGCTGGATACAAGTAACATGTCCAACCGACGAAGACCAGAGATTACTGGAAGACGAATTCAAAATCCCTGATTACTTCCTCTCGGATATCAGCGATACCGATGAGCGTGCCCGCTATGAATATGACGATGGCTGGATGCTCATCATCCTCCGTATACCTTATGTCAAGGAGATACGCAGCCGTACCCCTTACACCACCGTGCCGCTGGGCATCATCCATAAGCGTGACGTCACCATCACCGTATGCTATTACGAGACCAATATGATGATCGACTTCGTGAGCTACCAGCAGAAGCGCAATGAGGGATTCACGGACTACGTGGATATGATATTCCGCCTCTTCCTCTCCTCAGCCGTATGGTACTTGAAGCGACTGAAGCAAATCAACTCGCTCATCGAGAAGGCAAAGCGCAACCTGGACCATGGCGTGAACAATGAGAGCCTGATAGGTCTGAGCCGTCTGCAAGACTCCCTCACCTACTTCATCACCTCCATCCGAGGCAATGAGAACTTGCTGAGCAAATTGAAGTTCAAACTACAGGTGGATGAGTTGGATGCCGACTTGATTGAGGACGTCAACATCGAGATGACGCAGGCGAGAGAGACCACAAGCATCTATTCCGACATCTTGGAATCAACGATGGACACCTATTCTAGCATCATCAACAACAACATGAATACCACGATGCGTACCTTGACCAGTATCAGTATCGTGATGATGTTGCCAACATTGATCTCCTCCTTGTTTGGCATGAACCTGCTCAACGGCATGGAGAATAGCCCTTATGGATTTGCATTTGCCCTGATCATATCCGTCATCGTATCGGCATTGTCATGGGGCTTCTTGCGTTACAAGCGACTGCTCTAACGATAGACAAATCAGCGTTTTCCCATAGGAAAAGTACTATAT